>Ga0209354_10000912_pt1 | contig 13312 bp, 23 predicted proteins | sample LauGreSpBDMM15DD_2_FD_187562 | JGI IMG/M metagenome (GOLD analysis project Ga0209354, IMG submission 187562) | Freshwater lake microbial communities from Lake Michigan, USA - Sp13.BD.MM15.DD (SPAdes) (version 2) | ecosystem: Environmental > Aquatic > Freshwater > Lake | place: Lake Michigan...
ATATCAATCAATTTTAATTGAATATTTTCAAAAGAACCTAAAATTTAGAAAAAATCATACATGTTACGGGCGGGTGTTAAAATGGCAGCTACGTTCTCTGTGTTAGAAAGACAATAGACAGCGGTTGCCACGACTGCAACTGCAGCAACCCCTCTACTAAGATTAACAAGAGTGGACTTCTTTACAACGCACCTCTTCTGTGTGTATACCTCATCAACAGACACAGTAATCTCTTCCTTCTTTACAGGGACTACGACAATGTGCTTGTCAACGGGAGGAGCACGAGAGATTAGTGTGATTGGCTTTGACAGAACGGCCACATTTACTGATAGCTTCTCTTCAGTTGGTACAGGAACTTCTACATTTGCGACAGTTCCACAACACCAGAACATTCTACTATACATTATATTTTTTGGTTTAGGTCTATAGACTCTTTGGGCAGTATGCCTCCATAAAAGCAAAGAAGAAACATGTTGCCGAACTCACCATACTTACGATTAACAAGACGAATATGGCCATATGGTAACTTTCATCTTCACTCACCCTTTCATCTTCACGGACCCTTTCCTCAACACCCACCATCTCCAGAAGAGAAGTCAAGGATATACAGAAGCCATTCACGGATACCATTTTTACACCATCATCTATAAATCTGTGGATTTCTAAAGTCTTACCTTCGGCATTTTCAAGAGACTCCTCAAATGAGGAATCTGTTGAGTTCGACTCGTTAAGAAGGTCTGTGACAGGACTTGATACCATTGGGAATTGCTTTTATAATACATGCAAAAATCATTTTTTATGTTTGTCTTTTTGCCTTTATGCCTTTATGTCTTATATGTGTAAAGATTCTATCGCATTTGAATGAAACCGTGTGCCAAAAGGACAAACCAGGAGATGAACCCCATGACTGAAAATGCCCCGATAAAAGCGCTACATCTCGAAATAGCCTTCATATCTTCCCAGTGCTTCTTCTCAATCATGTCATAGTCGTCTACCATGCCAATGTCGGCAAGATACCCCTTGAACTCGTAGAATGACATATCAATCGTATTAATCCTTATACGATTCTCCTTGTTCGTTGAATATGCCTTGATGACAATCTTCTCACCGTCCTCATTCTCAATAGCAATCGTCTTTGGCTCGTAGAAGGTGGCCAAGTCAGAAGTAGGGCACAGACACGCTTTACTACAAGGGTCGTTCTTGTATGAAAATAGATGCTCTTGCCCTGTGGCTGAGTCTTTCCCTGTGGCTGAGTCTTGCCCTGTGGCTGACTCCTGCCCTGTGGCTGACTCCTGATAAGACTCCTGAACAGACTCTTGGCCGATTGCAGAGTCTGTCTCTGCTAGTGCATTTGCAGAAGCAGAAGCAGAAGCAGAAGCAGAAGCAGACTCATGGTACGTCATAGACTCATGGTACGTCACAGACTCAGGAATGACAGATGCGTAATGACTCATGGTGGGGATTATTTTTTCCCAAGTCGCCAAAACTCAATTTTTTCCATATAACATCTAAACCAATGCGAATATAGGTATTTAGAATGTTAGCCCAAAAACCCGTTATTACAACCCTAGTAATCGGTGTCGATTATAAGAAGGGTCTTCAAGCATGTTTGGCTTCTAAGCGTTCTTATGCTACGAAGCACGGATATCAATATATCGAGGGAGGTGAGCAATTCTGGGATAGAAAGAAGCCAATCGCTTGGTCTAAGATTCCTTTTTTACTCAATGTCTGTGCAAATCTTCCAGAGGGCGCACTTATTTGGCAGAGCGATGCTGATGTTCTTATTACGAATCCTGAGAAAACTGTGGAAGAGGTGATTGTTCCTCTTCTTCCTGAGGGGAAGGACATGCTTCTCACTCTTGATGCATGCGGTCATATTAATTCTGGTAATATTCTCTTCAGGAACACAGCATGGTCAAGAGATTACTGGAAGAGAGTGGGTGAGCAGACACAGTTCACCTATCATATTTGGTGGGAGAATGCCGCAATGATTGCTCTCTATCAGAATAACCCCCTTGATAATTCTATGATTGAGATTACTAAGAATCACAAGGCGTTTAATGCCTATCTTCGTGGAGTTGAGGGAGAGCCCCTTTGGGAGCAGGGAGATTTTCTGGTTCATTTTGCGGGCGTCTATAACCCGAAGGATATGAATGAGCTCACGGAAAGAATTCTGGCTGGAGAGACTCCTAGACTTTCTATGTAACCTCTAATATAGATGCCCTCAACACAGCCTATTCCTATTTCCCGAGGAAGCGTATCTTCTATAGAAACAAATGGCCCTGGATATTTCAACCGAGTTCGCAACACTCGTCCTAATTGGATTAAATCGTATAATTCTTATTCACGCAAACTAGGAAAAGAACAGGCGAATGCAATGTTTCCTGGTGTAAAGAATTGGATAACTTCTGAGAAACTTTCTGGACGCTCTGGAAATACGAGTAGGTCTGCCAGAAAGAAGACTCGGCGCAACTTAAAGCGCAAGTGATTCTATACGATAGGCGTTGGAAGGCCTTGGAGAAAGATCCTGTAGTACGGTTTTCGAGCCGTGCTATTGGACCGCTGTGCGGTCCTGTAGCTCAGTTGGTAGAGCGTGGTGCTTATACTTTTTAGTATACTTATAGCATTAGCGAAGCAAAGAGACGCCTGTCTTACAACCTTCGGTTGTTCGTCTTGGCGTTTAGCAACGCCAAAGTCGCTGGATTTAATTCAGCCTCTGAGGCGTATCGTAAGAGACGCCAAAGTCGCGGGTTCGAGCCCCGCCTGGACCATTTGTTTAATAGATATTCTATCAAACAAGTAGTTATCTCAAATGTCAGTTAACTTACAAGCGGTTGGAATACTTGCTGGACTTACAGCTCCGTATTCAATGTCACAACTTAGTGGAAAATTTTTATATGATTCTATTGGTAATAAAACAACAATTCCATCTGTAAGTATTAGCCTTAATTTATTCTTAAATAAGACATTCACTAGCCCTGAAAATCCTCTTATATTTACAAGTTTTTACTATGGAACTATATATTCAAATGGTAAGGCAGTTGTAGCTAGGGTTACTGGTAGATTTTTCTCTAGTCAGGTATATATGTCAGAGGGAAATAATTTACCAGTATATATTAATATAGATATTACGGGAGCCGCACAAGATGCTCAAGTTGCAATAGGCAGTAATGGTAAAAACCTTTATATAATAGGGACTACTAATGTAAAGAAAAGCGTATATTTACAAAATGGCTTAATTGGTTTCTATGCTGTATCTTATTCTTATCTTACGGATTTTAATGTAACTATAACTAATTCTGCTCAATATTCAGATGTTGTAAATTTTGTATATTGAATTAAAAATTCCCCGCCTGGACCATTTGTTTAATAGATATTCTATCAAACAAATAGTCACATGAAGGTATTCTGCCTATATTTATTCTCAACATGGATATTCATCGCATCAGCACTCTACCCGCTTCACGGAATCTCCACCTTTCCTCTGAATCTTCTTGCGCTCCTAGGATTATACGAGACGGATTTCAGTGATTCTTTATTTAAGAATATGTATAACCTCTTTTTACATCTTGGTCCTTTCTTATGGATTCCTTTTAGCTTTTCAGACGAATCTCTTCTCTTTTCTGTACTAATCCTATTAGCATACCTTCTAACACTGTCGGCTCTACAGATAAATTGCTATCACGTCTATGATGAACTTGTTCAACAGAAGCATAAAACGGCTGAAGAATTTATTACTGCTAGATTTATTTTATAGTAATTGTAAAAAATCGCAACATACTTTAGAAATGAACTCTGTCGCCGAGATTACTCAGCGTATCGCAGGAATGAAGGGCGGTGCTCGCAGCACGCGTAAAATTCCGGCAGTGGGATCCAAGGCTCAGGTATGGCACCAGACAGCCAAGCACACTTCCGGTGGTCTAACACGCAAGGACCTCATGAAGCACAAGGGTCGCATTGTGAGCAGGAAGAAGCACGCCCTAGGCAAGAAGGCATTCAAGAACCTCGTGAAGGCGGGCTACAAGCCCAAGAAGGGCACATTCAAGTTATTTAAGTGAAACTTAAATAACGACGGCGAGCGTAGCGAGTCCAAGCTTTTCAAGTAATTGAAAAGCGCAGAGGCAAGTTATTTAAGTGAAAGAAAAGCGCAGAGGCAAGCTTTTTAAATAAAAAGCGTCAAAGGCAAGCTTTTTAAAAAAGCAAGTAAAGATAACTTCACTAGTGTTAAAAAATTGACACTAGTGAACTTGTATTTTTTGGTCCCACATGCAAAAGGTTCTTGATATAAAGTTTCTCAAGTTTAGCTACTACCCTAATAGTAGCGATAAAACGCTTACTTTAGCGAATGCTCTCCTTCAGTTAGAGAAGGAGATTTCAGAATATCTTAAGGATGGATGGGTAATGAAGGGTGAGATTACATTAACAAGTAATCCTTACGAACATCACAGCCAACATGTAATTCAAACAATGGTAAAGTATGAAACAACGAAAGTAGAACAATTAATTGAATTCTAGATTAAACTATACTTGTAATAACAACTATAGATATGCCGTGCCCATTCGCCAATGCTCTCGGCGAGCCAGGAAAGGGTATTCACGCCCAAAGAATATTTGGCATCGCCTTGAATGATACGCTCATGACAATTGCCGCAGCGGCCATAACAGCTTATGTCTATAATATAAACTTTTTTCTTAGTCTAGCAGCCTGGTTTGTAACAGGAGAGGTACTTCATTGGCTCTTCGGTACAAATACAGCCGTTCTGAGAATGCTTGGACTGACGCCCGTCTGCTCTTAAGAACTAGCCCCTAGCCTAGCAACCACTTAGATATCCCTTCTAACACAGCTCCCGCCTCCTTTTTAGTATATCCTTCTTCCACCTTTCCTTCCGTGGGGTCATACCAGTAAATTGAACCAGTTCCAGAGGTAGAAAGATTTGACCACGCTAACGAAGCTCCAGAATCGGCGATTTCTTCAGAATGCTCTTTCATTCGTGAAGCAAGAGCCACTAAACCAGTTCCACGTCCGCTCAAGAACTTTTCCACAATTGTTTGAGGACAACGATGAGGAAAAAGAATGGCATCCCATTCACATGTGATTTGTGTCATATCTTCAGAAGTTCCACCTATCAACGTAACATCCTTCCATCGTTGCCATAGACCACGAGGAATCTCACAGCCGGTCGTTGCGCATAACCAAAGAATTCTAACGGGTTTCGGACAATTTGCCACAAAGGTTGCTAGCATCTGCGCCTCAAATCCCTCTTTTACACGAACTATTAAATCCCAACGCTTTCTCAAGACACCAATACTGGTTAACAAATTATAGCCACTGGGGCGACCAACTGCTTCTTGAATAACTAATACGTTGCGACCTTTATACAAACTTTCGGATTCAATAAGATTAAACCTACGTAACCAGGCCGTCTCATCTCCGACAACTAAGAATTTATGTCCCTTGAGCTGTCCGTCAAATCCTTCAACCCGTAGTGCTTCCTGCGACTGCATGGAAAACATCCTTTACTTATCTGACAGTATCTTCGCATCATGAATTAGACGCACGATGAAATTCCTTTTAGCACTGTTACTTATACCCTTAGTGGATGCCCCATGGTTGTATTTAACATCTCCCTACGTGATTCCGATATACGAGAAAATCCAAGGCGGGCCTCTAAAAGTTACGCCTCTGGCAGCTATTGTTGTCTATATCGCTCTCGCTTGGCTTCTCATTCAACAGACAAGTGTACTTGGTGCCTTCTTGAATGGTGCGGCGATTTATGCTGTCTATGACTTCACAAATCTGACGATTTTCAAGGATTTTAGTCTTGCTATGGCTGTCGCTGACACAGTATGGGGAGGATGTCTATTTGCTATTTGCCATTACGCCTTGTCCCTTTTGCCTTTCTAGTTTTGTTCTTACGACCTTTGTCGCTTTTGCTTTTGCGACCTTTGCGAATCTTCCTACTAGATCCAGCACCACCTACCGCCCTTGAATTTGGAGAAGATTCCTCAGCATTAAAGACATTACCAATACGAGAAAGAGGATTATTATTTGAAGAGCGCTTCCACTTTAATCCAGGATTCGTGAATGAATTGTAGTATTCTTTAGACAAATTACTCAGCTTCAATGGCCCTGTTACGTGATTTCGATTACGAGGTAAACTTGCCTGAGCCCATACCATATTACTCACTGACCGTGGGAGATTTTTGCCTGTCTTTTTGTAAAAATTATTGCTTATTGCCAGCTTTTTAGACTTTACTTCTACTCCTTGCTCTACTGCTGATTTCACCATAGTAAGGGCACGAACATCAATATATGTTGTTGCCCCAACAGGAAAGTATGGAGAGGGAGATTCTTTTACAATAATCTCGGCATGTGTAGTTCCTGCTAGTTCTCTGACTTCTCCTATAAACTGCTGTGGCGCACCACCTAGACTACCTTGTGTCCAACGAACAAGGTCACCAGCATGAAATTGAGCTCTTGCAGAAGCCATTCTAATTATTAACATTATTTCCTATTACGCCTCGTGGACTTTTTACGACGGGTCTTTCTAGCAACATTGTTAGGACCTAGAGCTCCTCCACTAGGACCTTGTTTTGGAACCTTTGTCCATGTGCTTCCGTTTTTCAATGAATTATCATATTCTTTTGTGATTTTAACAGGCTTTCTTACAGGATTTTCCCTATTTCCACCAGGAACAACTTCTGTAAAGGCATTCGGGTTTATACGACGTCTTATATTATTCAGACCCAACATTCTATGCACAGCATTAACGGATGATGCTCCCTTTGAATACGCATTCTTGCGAGTTAACTTTGTAAAGACATTTTGTATTGCCTGTTTCTTTGCCATGGCATTGATACTTCCCGGAAAACCACGTCTTACTATCTTAAGATTACGAACATCAACACTTAATATTTCACCTACAGGAATGTACGTTGATGGTGATTCTAATATAAGAACCTGGGCGTGTGTAGGTTGAGTATATGTATTTCCAGTATTCAACGGTTGTAATCCTCTATATTCACCTACAAAATATCTCTTTCTTCCAGGTAATCCACTCTCTGGCCAGCTAACAATATCACCGATATGAAATGTATCTTCAGCATTTAGCCTTACCTTACTTACTATTCTATTACGATTTGCCCTCTCTTTTACAGAAGCATTTTCCATCTCTTCCCTTTCATACGCATTCATCCCATTCGACTCGTATCCACCTTCTGCCGCAGCCATTCTATACTATAATTAGAAATGTCTAACAGAAACAATGTGCCAAAGAAATTTACGACTACTTCTTCAAATGCGTCTAGTCCGGTTGGTCTAAGGTTCAGCTCCAATTCCAATTCTAATTCTAATAACTTGTCAACGATACGTGGGGCTAATTCAAATAATGGCCTAAGTGAACTTTCTGAATTTAACCGTGCTGAAGAGTTTGAACTTGCTCCTGCGAACGGAGTTCTTAATAACATGAGTAATAACGGCAGAAGTAATAATGGAACCACTTACAATGGTAACAATGGTAATTCTTACAATGAAAATTCTAACAATGAATCTACATACAATATAAATAATGGAAACAGTAACAATGGAACAACTAAGAATGGAAGCCGTAACTCATTTAATCAAGTTCCTCGTATAACACGCACTAATATGGGAGAATATCCTCCACTAGGAGGCAAAAAGTTTTCCAATAACAAAACATCTAAGAAGCCTGGAAAGCGCAATAATGCAAAGTCTAAAAAGACAAGAAAGACAAGAAAGACAAAAAGTAAGAATCGCAAGTAACTCTACATAATCATAGTATATGGTTGAATAGTGTTAGTTAAAAAGCCTCTATAGACATTTGACTTTCAGTCAAACGGCCAAGCCCATTGAAGAAGTGCCTGTCGTTGTCGAGGCCTACATGTCACATCGCCGTGACAGTTCTTCTTGACCGCCCCATAATGTCTGGCAAAGTTCTTCCATCTCTGAATCTGGACGGCATCTAACTCTGGAATTCTTCGCCCCATCCAATATCGACAATACCATTGAAACCATCCACGCACATCGGGATTTCTCAGAGACAAGACTTCCCGTTTCCCACTCAAGACTTTCCCCCCAGGAACCCATCCGTATTCCTTCCAGTCCGATAAGGGAAGGCGAGAATCTATTTTGAAATAATTGACCGAGATATCTTGTCCACCTGGACACAACTTTCCAAGAAGACCAGCATTCAAAAACCATTCAGCAGGGAATTCTAAAAGACAATCATTCAAGTACTTACCACCAAATGCACCTAGACATAGAATCTCTTCAGGTGTCGTATACGGCTCAAATCCCTCGGCAAATCCCTCACCTGGAGATTCTGTCAAAACGTAAGACCCTTTCTCCATCTTGTTCCACACCTTGATTGTATCACCTTTCTTAAATGATGATAGAGGACGACCCTTTGTTTTCAAGATGGCAAACATGTCTTCTACTGTTTTTATCTTTAGGACACGCTTGTCCATCTGCTATATCCAAACTAAAAATTGCCACCAGCAAATCCATTTAACTCCAGTCCCAACCATGGATTCCAAAACGTTAGACCTTCTTACTCAATGGCGAGCAAGCCTCACAGATAAGGAGAGACAGCTTCATGAGCTAGCAGCCGTTAAACTAAAGAAAGAGCTTGTGCCAAAGGATAGTAAAGATGGTGACAGTGGGTCTTATTTCCCCGATAAATGCCATGCATTCTTGAAGTGGAGGAAGCATAATGGAGTCTAGTTATAAAGGAGATGCCTGTGCCAGGATTTCTTGTAATTTCTTCGTTTTTTGCTTTTCTTGCGTGAGTAAAATAGAAAGCGTATGCTTTTTGACATTTTTCTTCTTTTCTTTTATTCCTATCATAGAAGGCATTTTTGTTCGCAAAATTTCAACAAACTTATCCAAAGACACTTCTGGTTGGGATGAATTGTGTTGAGTAGCTTCAACTCTCAATTTGAAATCTTCTTCAGTCGGTACATCAGTTTCCACAGGAAATGGTAGATTATATTCGATACCCTTCAGTCGATGAGATGCGTATAATTCACAACAATATAAGTAATATTCAAGTTGAGAAGCTGGCATTTTTATAGTTGGAAATCTCTCGGTAAAACACTTTAAAATAGTAAGCTTCAAATCAGATTGTTTTTTATATTCATCATAATAAATCTTATATAAATGCGACTTTATCTCTGTCGTAGTTTCTTTATCATCTGTATAAAGATGTTTATTCTTATAAAGCATGTAATTTATATGAGTATCGCTCACTATTTTATTTAAATTCATATAATCCTTGCTGCAATTATAAACAAATTCTAATCGCTCTGTCCACTCCTCCTTCGTTGTTTTTCGTGGACAGCTGCGTATGATTTGATTTTCATAGCGAACATATTCATTTAGACTCATATATAATATCAGTCTAAATGAATTTAAGTCAGAATGCAAATTAAATAACCTCTAACACAATCCCCGCTCGCAGAGCTGCCAACTCAGAAAAGGAGCTTCCTCGTGAAGCAAGAATCTTTGAGCATTTGTGTAAAAGAAGCCAATCCACGATTCCATGTTGCTGTTGCTCCTTCGTGATGCGTCCAAGCGTATAAATTGGAGAGATAATTGACCTTGTATATAGTTCCTTAAACTTATTTTTCACGTTGATTTCATCTGCTGCGAGAAAAAATTGCTCGTCAGGATTCTTCTCTAGGAGCGCTGACACCTTGGTTTCAAATGCGGGGAGAGGAGAGGCCTGGATACAATTGAGATGGTCTGTTCTGCGAATATGAATACCAATTGGCCGAGTAAAGGTCATTTGCGATACGGCAATCGATTCTAGATACGGCATCACCTTAATCCCTCGTAGAATAGCAAGACCACGAGGCTTTAGAAAATCAGCATGGAAGATGCTGTAGCTTTGAATGCGTGGGTCAACCCCGAGGTCTAGTACAGTTCGCATATCATCGGCATTCAACACTTGATGGGCAGACTTCAGATAACTGGCTCTCACCATTGTTAGACGAGGAATGGTTGCGATATCAAGAATCTCCTCTATACTGCATGCCATGTGACCGATTTCCTGAGGCCAGTAAATCTCCAAGTCTAGTGCAAGGTCCTCTGCCCATAAGGACGCACAGACAATTGCTCGAAGACGATTACAAAAGCCGCCTTGGGTGCGTAGGGCGAGTGCCATTATATGATAAACGTGGGGGATTTTTAGCCCGCTTCGCTTAGTCCGCTTCGCTTAGTCCGCTTCGCTTAGCCCGCTTCGCTTATCCCGGTCCTTAGGCTAAGGCTAAGGCCAAAAGGCCAAAAGGCCAAAAGGCCAAACGGGCCGTTAAAAGAAAAACACAAAGACCTAAACTTTTTTTGTGAGTAATAAATACTTCTACACTGGAAAAATTACGCCGTCTTGTTCAATCCGCTCCCCGTGCTGGTAGTTTTTACGCAATTTCGCATGCCCGTCTTACCTCTCAAATTAGAGAATGGAATTATCAGCTGCCAAAGGTCAAGCCTTATTATGCTGTAAAGTGTAATCCTGAACCTGTCTTGCTCCGTTGGTTATCAGAGGCGGGATACGGTTTCGATTGTGCTTCGGCCAGGGAGATTGAGATTGTTCTAGATTCGGCGAATGGTAAAGACATTATCTTCGCAAATCCGTGTAAGAAGAGGGAGGATATTTTGTATGCAAAAGAGGTTGGTATTCAAACAACGGTAGTAGATTCTGTAGAAGAAGTTCATAAGCTTGCCCAGTGTGGCTGGAAGGGCGATTCTCTCATTCGCATCATTGTTAAAGATTCTGGGTCCAAGATGCCCTTTAGTGCCAAGTTTGGATGCCCTTTAACACAAGTTCAAAATATTCATGAGGTAGCTACAAAACTAGGTCAAACCATTTCTGGGTTAAGTTTCCATGTTGGCTCAGGATGTCAAGACCCAGACCAATATTATAAGGCAATTTGGGACGCTAATTTTATGGCAAAGCAACTTCTAAATGGCCCTTACACCATTGATATTGGAGGTGGATTTATGAATGCAGGATTTGAGGCTGCGGCAACGCAAATACGACGAGTACGTGGCTATATTCCTTCTAACACAAGAGTAATCGCCGAGCCAGGGCGTTTTTTTGCTTCCACTTGCCAGGACCTATTTGTGAAGGTTATTGGTAAGAAGCCTACACATGATAGGAAGGGCTTCAGATACACTCTGGATGAGAGTTTGTATGGGCAATTTTCATGTATTCCATTTGACCAGGCCACACCAAAATGGATTAGGGTGTCTGATAGTGATGTAAAGCGAAAGAAGTGTTCAGCTGTTTTATACGGTCGTACATGTGATAGTGTTGATATGATAGCAAAGGCGGAGAAAGCGGAAGAATTAATGGAGGGCGATTGGCTCTGGTTTCCGAATATGGGAGCATATACTACAGTCACGAGCACAGAGTTTAATGGATTTCCCAGACCGCCGCTCATTACCCTTGAAAAAGAAACTCTTCCAAATGTGAATGATTTTGAACCTGATGATTGGCCTTCTAGCTTAACGTATGTGCGTCATGTGAGTATTCAGTAGCAGACGAAGGCCAACTTTCTAGTTCAATCCGAATTAATTTAAATTCATCTTCTTGCGGCCCTGAGCTTACAATGCTAGCAACGCTGGGTCGCCTTGATTCTAAATCAAGTTTCATATCGCAAATTTTTACTTTATCTGACATATTTGCTTCAATCCAGTCATATACCTTCATGCTGAACGGGAGTGTGTTAAATGAGAATGTAGAGAGGAAATGAGTCCATTCAGAGTCTGTATCATCTCTGTAAAGGGCTGCTCGTACGTAGGAGCGGAAGGTCTTTCTATTCACGTTCCCTTCGGCGCTCTCAATATAGAGGAAAAGCTTCTTTTCAAGCTCTCGGTTGATTTCACGCTCTGCCCTAAGCTCTTTTGTTAGTGCATCGACTTTTGCTTTTAGTTCTTGCATGGTGGGACTGAAACTATAAAAAATGACACGATATCATTTTTTATACTTTGTCCGCCATGGTTGATAATTGTATAAACACGAATCCTAGAATAAAGTGGCTATGGTATAGCTGTATTCTTATACTTTTAGGAGTTTTGACCGCTGGAATCTATATCTTTCAAAGAGATACATCTATGACAGGTGCTGTCCTGCTTCTTAGTGGCGCTCTAGGATTGATGTTTATTGTCGTCTTATATATATATGAGTGCATCTTTCTGTGTGAGACGCAGTAATCTTTTCAGGGGTTTCTCCTATTTTTATGTGCCAATGACTCATAAAAATAGGGAATCCTTACACTTGACAGTTCAAAGCAACGTAGAAATGCTCAGCTGTCCAGTTTAAGATTTATAAGTAATATCCATCTCCATAATAATGCTTATGAGACGGACGCTTAGTCTGAGTGTATTCACTCAGCTTATTTCCGGAAGCATCAGAAGCTGTAATAATTGTCATATTGCCAACAATATATAATGAATACACTAAAACGGCGAGAAGCACAACAAGTAGAACCCATTTCCACGCTTCCATTCTAATTATACAGGAGAAATAGTATTTAATAAAATCATAAGACTTAAGGTCAACTTATTTATTAAAACCATATGCCAGCGGTTCTAGGAGGGTTTGTAGAGCTTCTTGACACATTCGGCAATGACCTGACGGTGGTGAATGCGGCAAGAGTATCCTTTCACAAGGAAGTGGATACCATGAGCCCAGGCGACGAACGACTCGTAAAGTATCTGGCAGAGCACAATCACGTAACACCTTTCTTTCATCCTCAGGCACGCTTCAGGATAAAGATGCCTATCTTTGTGGCTAGAGAGTGGTACCGTCATCAAATTGGATTTGCACGCAATGAGGTGAGTCGCAGATATGTGGACTCGGAGCCTGAGATGTATTTGCCGACTTGTGTAAGAGAGCGTGACGCTAAGCTCAAACAGGGAAGTAAGTCCACGGAAGTCCCCATGAATGACGAGGCTCATTCGATAATCAAGGAGACGAATGAATTAGCCAGTCAAGCATACAGGAAACTCCTATTGCTTAATGTGGCACCTGAGGTTGCTCGTACGATTCTTCCTCAGGGGATGTATACGGAATTTATTGAGACAGGGTCCCTCGCCGCCTACTCACGACTCTGTGGGCTACGCCTTGACCCGTCGGCTCAATGGGAGATACGACAGTATGCCGCTGCCGTCTCTTCCTTGATGGAGGAGGCGTTTCCAACCTCCTGGAAGGCTTTGCAACCTGAGGCGTGGAAGGTATCTTTGCCAAAGATACCTTCAGTGGAAGCTCTTCATTCTGTGAATGGGTGCTAA
>Ga0209354_10000917_pt1 | contig 13215 bp, 11 predicted proteins | sample LauGreSpBDMM15DD_2_FD_187562 | JGI IMG/M metagenome (GOLD analysis project Ga0209354, IMG submission 187562) | Freshwater lake microbial communities from Lake Michigan, USA - Sp13.BD.MM15.DD (SPAdes) (version 2) | ecosystem: Environmental > Aquatic > Freshwater > Lake | place: Lake Michigan...
GTGGACTCGTCCTATATTTGACGTCTTAGGAGAGTATTATAAACAAACCGACATAGCCAAGATGCTAGAGGAAGGTGTTATTGAAATAAGCCCATTAGCGTACATGCGTGGACGCACATTTAAAAACGCATACATTATCGCAGATGAAATGCAAAATGCAACAGTCAATCAAATGAAAATGCTACTGACCCGTTTAGGAGAAGGGTCTAAGATGGTAGTGACAGGCGATTTGGCGCAAGCAGACCGAGTTAACGACAACGGTCTAATTAATTTTTGCAATCTGCTAACAAATAAACAGCCTAAGCATATTGATATTGTACAATTCGATGCTAAGGATATTGAAAGACATCAAGCAGTTAGGGAGGTGCTTGAAATTTACGGAGATTAAAAAAAAGGGGCTTATTGCCCCTTTTCTACCTGTTCTACCTTGACACCTGATTTGACCAAAAACGTGATGCCACCAGTATCCCGATAAGAGTTCCTATATAGAACACTGCTAATGCCACTTTGGTAGATAAGTTTGGCACAGTCCAAACATGGAGCATGGGTAATAAACATAGTAGCACCCAGACCAGATTCGTTAGATTTAGCCAGTTTCGCAATACAATTTGTTTCCGCATGGAGCACCTCTGGTTTAGTTTTTAATCTAATTTCAACAACATTTTCATCAACGTCTAGCACATGTCCAACTTCATCTTCACAATCGTTATCCCAACCTGCTGGCATACCATTGTAGCCAATACTAATAATTCTATCATCCTTAACTACAATAGCGCCAACATGTAATCGTCGAGCATGACTGAGCTCTGCAAATGTTTCCGCAGTTTTCATATAAGCATCGATTAATCGTTGTTTCATAGATCGGATAATCTAATTAAAGTAGCCGCTAAATTAATTTCTGGATCACTAACTAAAGTATGATCAACTAGCCCTTGCTTAATATGCAAGATAGCTCTGTTCTGTTTAGGTTCATCACCGAAGATGGCCACATTATCATATAGCCATCGATAAATTTCCTCCATCTCTTCTGGACGAGCTTGACTACAAACAAGTTTACGTGCTTCTGTAATTTTGCCTGCCTTAAACAATGCAACCATTTCAATCTTATAGTCTGCTTGCCCAGTATCTCCACGCTCCGGAGTATGTAACTTACCATCTAGACTATTCATTTGTACAGTGTTAATACACTTACGCAAGTCTGGATAGGTTGCTTTGACAAACGTGTCTAATACATCTAAGTCAAACTCAACTGCTTCTGTAATTAGAATTTCGGCAATGCGAGCAGTAAATTCGGTAAGGTCCACTCGTTCAATATGAAACCCTTGGCAACGGCTGTGGATAGCAGGAATAATGCGGTTGGGATAGTTGCAAGTAAGTATAAAACGGGCAGTAGTATGATACTCTTCCATAACGCCTCGAAGAGCCGCCTGTGCATTAGGGGATAAGTAATCTGCTTCATCTAGTAGTACCACCTTAAAGTCGCCAAACGGAATCATTTGGACAAAGTTTACAATTTTATCACGAACGTCTTCTACTGAGTTAGTACGGCTTGCGTTGATTTCTAAAACGTCAAGATCATTAACATCTAGTTCTTTGAACAAAATTTTAGCAAGGGTTGTTTTACCAATGCCTGCGCTACCGCTAAACAACAAATGCGGAATTGATTTTTGTTTAATCCACCCTTGCACTTGTTCTTTTTGATGGGCATCTCGAAATACATATCCATCAATCGTTGCTGGGCGATATTTTTCTACCCACAGTTCTTTCATACAAGTTCCTCAGCAATGCCTAAAATTTCTGCAACTATTAATAGTGCTCCAGCGGCTTGTAAGTATGGGTTCATTTCTAACCAACCGGCGCCGACAAGTGCCAGTCCGGCGGCAATTCTAACACCGCTTTTAATCATGCTAACACTTGTATGTGTAAAAAACTTTTTGCTTTCTACTACGTGTGCGTCAAGAACGCTTTTTGCTTTTTTGATATCTTGTACTGCTTCTTCATGTGTACTCATAATAGTTCCTTATAGTCCTGTTAAAATTACGTGGAGATCCCAACCTAGTAAAGCTGACCAAAGCATAGCCCAACCAATCTTATGATTATCATACGCTTTTTTGGCAAAGTATGCGGCGATCAATGTGCCAATTAGTAATAGTATAAACATGAGATTCTCTTTTTGTTTAGTATACAGGAGAGAACAGGGCTATGTCAAGCCCTGTTTTGCTCAAACGTTTAAATTAACGCATGTGGACAAAGTCTTCTGGATTATGCACAGAACCATGTGATGCTGTGGTAAAAGCACCAGATTCGATTCCTGCTGGTTTTTCATCAGCTGTCATCAGAATGCCAGTTGGATCAACACGCCAGATAGTAAATTTAGTACCGTCGTCTTCTTCAACTTCTAATCCACGAGTCCAGCGTCCGTGTTCTACAAGAAGCCATTCACCAGCTTTAACATCCTTTTGATCCGGGCCAACTGCAAATATCTTACACCAGCGAGGTCTAACACCTTCGCTTTTACCGTCATCGCTTTTGAGTACAATTCCGCCTGCGGACTTTTGCTCACCAAAGTTCATATCTCTAACTAATATATGAGCTTGGATTGGTCTAAGTTTACTTGCTTGAGCTTTCATTCTTTACCTTCAGGATCCATATTAGAAACATCTTTACGTGCTTTAACAGCAGAAGCAGGCACACCTTGTTTTGTTTCGCCTACAACTTCCTCGTGTGTCTTAATGATTGCGCCGCCGGGGCCTAACAAATCACCACGTGCATTTACTCTAATGTTACCAACCGCAACAGTTGTTTCATTTTGCATAGCTAGTTTGTTCATATCGACTATTTTACCGTTTGCACTACGGTGTAGTTGACGTTGTTGTTCTTTCATTGCCATATTAATCTCCTCGATTATAGTATTACTTATCTCAGGAATTCCTGCCAGTCCAAATTATATTTGATAGGATCTATACTGTGTACACCTATTAAATACAGCACATAACTTGCTACCGAGCTTCCCCGTCCTAATCCCCAAACTACACCTTCTTTCGAGCATGTATCTACGAAATATTTAAGCCAGCGTAGAAGATCTAGCATGTTTCTTGCTTTGTACGCTTGTAACTCTTCTTCTAATCTAGTATGTTCTGGATCCCAAGGCGGGCATTGTTCTCTCAACCAATTTTCAATATCAAGAGATTTATAATCATCGGGCATGTTCCAAATGCTTTGGCATGCGCTGTCGTAGTCAGTTATATTAAAATGAGTTTCGTATGGCTCTAAAAATTTAAACCCAAGCTGTTCTTCCAAATTTTTAATAGAAACTGATCGCTCAGTGACTATCAATGTATCAGTGGGTTTAAATTGGTACCCGTTGTAAAGGGCATCAAATAAATCAGTTTCATCAAAAATCGGATTTGAATATTTGTCTAGGCGCATAGCCTATATTTTAACTTACATTAATAAGTTTGTCAAGGTCTTTATTGCGAGAATTCATCATTTTCTCGTATTCAACTTGCTTTCTTTTGCTCATTTCTTCTTTGTAACTATCCAATACCATAACTATTTGTCGTTGGAGTTCAAAATTACGGGCAGTAAAATACTTACCAGTGAGATCGTTTATTTTATTTTCAATCTCCGAATCTTTAAGAAGATGTAGATTATCGATTAACGGATGCATTAATAATCTGTAACTACTGAAATATAAACACTTTCACCACCGTCAAAGGTAAATGCTTCAATAAGTCGAGCACCGTTAGATATAAACTTAATATTGTCACCTGACCCAATCGACGGTGGTGTGCCAACTCCGGCAATAACTTGGTTAGCCAGTGTAACTACCTTAGTTGTCGGATTAATAGCATTAATAGTTGTAATTCCGCCATTAGGAGTTCCACCATATGGCGTGTAAATTACCTGCATACCTACACGTAGATTGTTAACATCGCCTAGTGTTATCGTTGTAGAAGCAACTGGGCTATTTGAAACTACTGGACGTACATAAGTTGCAGGAACAGTGAATTCATCAACTGGTGTTAATTGATCATTTATTCCGCTATTACCGTAATAAATATCCTGCGCTTGGAAACTGTTAAACGTAGCTGTTCTAGGAACAGCAGGATTTTGTGCAGAAAGCAATACTCTAACCACTCCGTATTTTCCAGTAGTGGGCCATCCTCTAAAAGTAAAGTCGATGTTGGCATTCATTACGAAAGATTGGAATGAGCCGTTTTCTAAATCAATATCTTGTCCTACAGTTATAGGAGCAACAGTTGAATATGCACTGGCGTAGAATTCTCTAAATTCTCCGTTAGTGATCTTACTGCCGGCTAAGTCGTTGGTTACAATTCCTCCAACTCCTATCCCGGATTTTAATACTGCTTTAGATTGCAATTCTACAATATCAGAACTAGCCAGGCTTAAAGAGTCTTTAATATTATTAAAGTTGTCTCTAAATCCCTGCGAGTCGTTATCTTGCCCAGCTACTGGGTAAGTGTTGTCAATAAGTGCAATTTTATCTTCTAATGGTGTTGTCATACGGTTATCCTATCGTTTCTAAATACTAGGTATTTATCGGTTGTTTGACCCTCTACAGAATCTATTATGTATCTATCTGCGGTGTAATCTAATAATTTAAAATTAAATCCGCTGTATTTTATGTTTAAAATTATGTCGTCTGCTGTGCCGACTTTGCAATAGCACAGGGGTATTGCTAGTTTGAAACCCAATTCTTGTCTAGTTCCGGGCTGTATACTGCGCATCCATAACGGCAAATAATTACGTTCTTTAGTGCCAACTTGTGAAATCCTGTCTCTCCAGTTGCTAATACTATTTGGATAAAATGTTCCGGGATTTGGATTGCTTACATTATACCCAACACTGTCAACTGTTATAATTGGATCGGGACGTTGACTGTCGGGTGCGGCCACTGCAAGTTTATCAATCTTATCGCCATTGAGTTGTAAATTAATAGATTGTGATACACCTTCTAACGGTCTTCCGAACTGATCAAAGCCTGCAGGAAATCCTCCCTGCCATATAGCCGTGCTGTTGTCAACTGTAATTTTTCTAGTTTGTAACCCGATGTTGTTTAATTGTATCGGCAGTCTTTTTCCGTTAGGCTCCATTGGATCTATCATCTCGATATAGACTACTTCATATACTGTTGTATTAGTCCCGGGTAGTATAGCAGAGGCTTTCTTAACTTCTCCAAAATGGAAACGTTTACGTTTATGATTTAACGCAATAGCCGCTACATATTCTGCGGCAGATTTTTGTTCAATGCCCGCAAACACCAGCATGGATAGTTCTGTCTGTACACCGAAGTATTGATCGTTTGGTCTATAAATGTTACTGGTAGTAAACACATCATTGTCATTGATAAATGTTTGCCACTGTGAGCGTTGTGTAAGTTTTAAAAACGGCCGCACTTTTAGATTGCTGTATACTAATTGATTTGGTGTATTAATTAAAACTGTAAATTCTTTTTTAGTTGAACTTAATCCAAACTGATCTCGAGCTTCTACTGTAAATGTATAAACTCTATCAATAGTGGTTATACCGTTGTCAAAGGTTGTAAAAATTTTAGGAGCAGATGGATTTGCTTGATCAAAAAATCTAGTTAAGCCGATGGTAGTGCCGTCACCAAATTGATTTACTTTGCCTACAATTTCTCCGCTTAAATCTAAACTTAGCCCTGGCGGTAAACTATTTAAATTAACTGTTCCCGGAGATGTATGGTCTCCTTGTGTAGTGCTATAAAAACTTATGCTGTCTGTAGTTGTTGATATAACTTGATGTAGACCGTTGTAACCATTTGGAATTACGTTGGCGACTAACACGAATTGTCCCACTCTAAATGGAGCAACAGATTGATTTTCAAAATAAACAGTTGCGATAGTTCCGTTGCCGCTACCACCTACTGTTTTAAAATATTCTAAGTAATACAATATAAGCGCATTTGGAATAGTACTGGATGCGTTTACGCTTAATGTTGATACATAGTTTGCATCAACCGAACCGAGATTAGTATTGGTATTCCATGTGATAACGCTGTCGATCTCACCGATAATATCAATTGTAAATTTTCTTGCAGATTTAACAGTTTCTGTATTGTCACTCAATCTCTTGGCTGTGACTGTAAATGTATATGTTTTAGTAATAGCAGGCTGGTATGGAACAACTCCATATAGCTCAGCTGTAGGAATATCAAATGATAATCCTGGCGGTATAGTACTTAACGAACCTATGAAGAATTCAATTCCGTCCGGAATACTAACTGTTAAGTTTTCAGTTAACGTTAATCTATAACGACCATTGCCTAATGATGCAACAAGATTAATTTGATACACTTTACTAGTGTCCACACCGCTAACAAAAATCTCATTGGCAAATGTTAAATATTGGCCGTATACCGGAGTACTACTTGGGTTAACAATAGTAACTTTATTGCCAAATTGAACATTATCGGGTTCGCTTAATCTTAAAGTTGCTGTAGTAATATCAGCATTTACTTGTTCAAAATTATAAATTACATTTTCAGTATCGTATGTGTCAAGTACTAGAGTAACATAGTTGTTGGCTCTATAAGTTCCTAAATCACTAGCAGTGAGCCAAATAGGTGATCTTAAGTAAGTTACGTCAGCAGTAAACAATCCCTCGTCTAACACGCGAGTATTGTCAGCGCGGAAATAATCATCACCTACTACGTAAATTTTAAAAGTTCTTTTTATAACACTGTCACCGTCTGTAACGGTAACTGTAAATTCAAAAATACGATTTAATTTTTTAGGCTGTGCAGTAGCAATACTATAGTCATAAAATACACTGCCATAGAAAAAACTGTCATAACCATTTGAGGGCCTTACTGCAAAATCGTAAGCGTAGGCATCGTAATAACTATTGTCAAAGGTACCAGTACCATCTTCTGGTCTTAGGGCAATTGAAGGTTGTATGAATCCTGTGATTTTTCCTGAATCAGTTAATACTAATCCCGGAGGTAGTATGCCGTCGTCGGCCGCAATAAAATATGTTAGGGCTTGTCCAGCAGTTGTATCTTGATCAAATGCTTGAATTTGATAATCGACAAATGTACCATCTAAGACAAAAAATTGTTGATATTGACCAATTGCCAGTGTGCCTGCAGGTGTAGTTATAACTGGTACATCTGCTCCGTCAACACTTATTTTATAAGTGCGATCGGAAAATTGTCCTGTGGAGTTTCTGGCACGTATGCAGAAATCATAATCTGTAATCCTACTAACTTCAAAAGGTGTTCCTACGATACTATTGCCTTGAATAGTTAATCCTCGAGGTAATGCTCCGGAAATAATCTGATAAGTAACACCGCTATCGTTACTCGTTGGCAAGCTAAGGCTAATTGTAACCTTTTCTTGAACTAGTCCAAATGAGTAGCCGGAAGGCTGTGTCCATACATTTAATGCCATACATTGTCCCGTTTTAAGTATTTATGGCAAAAATACTTAATTGAATTGGCCAAAATCTAAATTATTGTTTGGGTATGTTATACCAGTAAAATAGCCTAAATCAAGAGATGACCCAGTAGTGCCGTTCCATCCAGCTTGCAAATCCTCTCTAATACCGCCCATGTCTACCGACACGCCGTTTGACACTAGTAATAGTTCTAGTAAAGAATTCATTATAGGAACGCTAATTCCAAAAATAGGAACATTAATACTACTAGTGAATCCTGCAGAATCGTCTATAATATCAAATCCATTAAGATTTAAATTTCCACCTAGTACAGGATCAGTATCACTTTCTACTTTAGCAGTTGACTCTAAATTAACTGTAGTAGAATTTTGAGTAATTGCTACAGTATTATCTATACTTGTTAATGTTCTAAATTCTAAATCTAGGCTATTGACATTTTTTTGAGCAAATAATTTACCAATATTCCCAGTTGTAGGTCCTACGTTAGTTGCACTAGTGTCAAGGATATTATTATATACTTGCAAAAAGTTTGCATTTACTTTTTCAAAGGCGGTACGTAAATCGTCACCGGTTCCGTCGTTTGCGTATGATCCTAAATTAATTTCTTGTCTGGCCATAATATGTTCTCTTTAGTATATTTATCGTTAAGTTGGGGTACCCCACGCTCCGCCACTTTGTTGCCAAGCACCGTCTGTAAAGATTAAAGTACAGATGCCACCAATATTATCATAATAACTATCATCAGAATTGTCGTATACGCTGAATGGCGACAACGTGCCAACGCCTATATTACGACTATTGGCAACTAATACACTTACGTTGGCCTCAACAACACCATTTTGTGCCACTAGATACATGATCTGCCCTTCTACACCGTTGGCCAGTGTGTAAACACCGTCAGTTAGTTTGTTGACGGATTTAGTTAGGTCTATGGCTGTGGCCACAACAATCTCAGACACTGCTCCCACTTTGAGAACCATGTCAACTGTGCCACCAATGTTGGAAGCCAGTACTGTGGTCAATATATCTCCCACTGTTCTGTTACCCGCAGTGTCTACAATGTTGCCAAATACTGGATTGCCTGCGCTGGGGAAATTGATATCGCATGAAAAACCAGCGATAGAAACGCTGTATGAGTTGACCCAACCGGCGTCATAAGTGGGTTCTATAGTAAACCCTGTTACCAATCTGGTGCCTACTGTGGCTGGAATAGTGCCAGTCTTGGCCACTGTGGTGATACCAGTATAAGCAGTGGTCTGTACTGTGCTGTTGGGGAATGTTAATCCGCCATCTGGGGAAAATGTCCATTCAGACTGGGCAAAATTGCTGTTGGCTTGATTGCCCAGAACATTGTATTGAGTCAATATAAAGTTGCCAGAGCCGCCGGCCACACTTATAACATCACCGTTGACATAGCCTGTGCCGGGATTGCTTACATCAACACTGGTCAATTGACCCGCTATGCCATAGCCAAAGTTCACTGTCATTCCAGTGCCGTTGCCAGTTGTTGTTGTTGTGGCCGGTAGCGGATCGTCGCCAGTATATCCACTGCCTGGGTTAACGATAGTACAAATATTAAATTGTCCCCCGGCTGTCAATGTCACGCCGCCCAACTTACTCAATTTACCGTTTGTGCCAAATGTCCATTTGACATCCGCAGGGTCATCAGCACTGATAACAATATTGCCACCGTCGGCTTCAATCTTAACATACTGATCATCATCACCCAAGAATAAGTCAACTGTAGCAGGATTGCCCGCGGTGATGTGTATGTGATCGTCATCGTTAAATGTTGGATATATTTTCACTGCCATGTCAGGATTGTTTCCTAAGCCAGCATATGGTGTTAGTAAAATACTGTGACCGTCGTTGGCATAGGTTTCACTGATAACGCCACCTTGTGGCAATGTTATTGTGCCCGCTGTGTCAAACTCCCAAACCTTATTCACAGTATTAGGAGTGGTTATTTGTATTTTACCGTTAGTGGTAGTGCGAACATTGTGATCGTCAGTGCCCAAGAATATACTGGTCTCTGTCAAATCACCTGTGGTCAAGTGTAAGTGATGCTCACCTTCAAAGGTGGGTTCGTCACCGTTGATCAATACTGATTCAACACCTGTATTATTAGGGTCGTAGTTGTTGTCTTCAGGTGATACACGCACTCTAAATTCATAAGCATCACTGTCTAATGTAAAAGTAAAAGTACCGTCACCGATGCCATCCAATGTCACTGTACCCGACATTGTTGTGGATATGCCGGCACCTTCAGGCACAATCCACCAGTAGAGCGTTTCATTAGTACGGGTTGGATCATACACATTAAATTCAACAGTATCAGACACTGCCCAAGTAATGTTATAGGTGGATAAGTAAATACCGTTTTCTGTGTTTGAGTACGAACCACCGCCTTTGATCACCAACTTCTGACTGGCCACATCTGGGTCTGCTGGTGTAAGTTGAATAGTTGGATTGCTGGTAACATACCCTTCTGTGATAGTACCGCCCTGAGGTAATGTTAAAGTACCAGTTGATTCTAATATCAACTGATTGCCGTTGTTAACCAAACTGTTGTTGCTACCGGGTGCTGAATACAGTGTGCCTATTAGGAAATTACTGCTGTCAACGGCTGGTGTAACAGTGGCCACGGTTATGTTTGAAATATTGTCAGTGTTGGTCTTATCTGCGTCGACCACTGTGATGTCGCTGGCTCCTGTGTTTAATATACCAGTAAGACTTGAGGCTTTGAAATCCCATGCGCCCACTGTGAACAGGTCGCCTGCGGCAGGTAACTGTGCTATTAAAGCACGGAAGTCACCTGGGTCCGTGTCTGGCCCAAAGCCACCGGCAAGTGCTACATAATCTTGTTTGACCGCTAGGTTACTTCCGCCGCCTTGACTAGACAAGAAGTCGGAACCACTGATTGAAAGCGCATCTGTATTATCTAATAGTCTTTGCCATGCTACTGTACCATCTAGATTATACTTGGCCACTACACAGGAAATGTCAATAGGATCACCGGGCCCTGGATTGGGCACAGTTGTAGTGAAAAGTGAACCAGACAGATAAAGTTTGTCATCAGCACCAACCACTATGCTGGTAGCAATTGATCCACAGTCGCCCTCTACACGACGACTCCACTGTTTGACACCTGCACTGTTAAATTTGACCAAATTCATACAAATACCGGGTACAGTAGGCTCGTTGGCTTCGTATTGTCCGCAGACATAGACGTTACCCTCACTGTCAATGTCAGCATCTGCTCCAGTACTGTCAAGGCCTGCGTCAAACAATATGGCCTTTTGCCACTGTATTGCTCCTGCGCTGTTGTACTTGACCACTAGCATGTGGTTATCTTCACTGCCTGCCGTAGAGGATACACTGGCCACGTTAACAATCATGTCGTCAACGCCATTAACTCCGCCAAACGAATCACCTGGCAGAGTCATAATTGTATCACCAATAGTTCTGTTACCTACCGGGTCAGTTTTAATAGTAATTGCGGGTACACCGTCAGTTACAATTATGTCAAATATTATGCCTTGATAATTCTGGTTAATACCGTTGCCACCTCCGTATTGAGTAGTCCAGTTGACATTACTGCTGGGTGCTGTGACTACTGTGGCTACAGCATTGGTACTGCCAAGACCCAGTTGATCCATGTAACCCACGGCCACTACTTCACCGCTAGGTCCCACTGCCATGCCGTAGGCTTCTTCGTCACCCTGCCCGTCTAGTTTTTTTGACCAAATGATTGAACCATCTTCAGCATCGACTTTAGTGGTTGTCACATAGCCAGTGTCAGCGCCAGCGACAGCGTAACCAACCATGACGGGATTTCCGTCCGATGCTACATCAACTACCTGGCTGTTACTATTAATGCTTACGCCAAACGCATAGGTGTTGCTCCATTCAACTGAGCCGCCGCCGGCAATTTTAGTTAAAGTGGACTTTTGCTGTCCGCCGTTGGCATTTGTTTTTCCCGCTACATAGATGAAGCCACTAGTTAGATCTACGGCCAGGCCCCATCCATCTGTTTCGTAGTCTGTATCAAATCGTGTGGTCCAAATTCGTGTGCCAGATGCGGTGTACTTGCCCACTGAATAATATGACCCACCTTCTTCCACACTGTGATAGAAAAGAGCAATCACGTTGCCAACACTGTCATATTCTACACTCAGTGCTATCAGTGGTATATCTTGTAGAGGATTTGCTGACTCAAATGTCTGTACCCACGTGTTGAGATCGCCGCCCGTGTAGGCTGTGGTCTGTATGCTACCATCTGGGAATGTCACTGAACCGTTGGCGTTTAATGTAAATTCTTGAGTGCCGTTGATTAATTTATTTGTAGTAGTAGTAGCAGTACTATAAGAGTCGATGTCGTCGATGTACCCGCTGTCTGGATTGTTGTCGTCAGTAAATGCGTCCGTTTCGGTCCAAGTTGCTCCGCCGTCAGTTGATATGAAGAATTCTTCACTATCATTGCCCACATAGAATATGCCATTGCTGTAGTGTAGAGCATCAATGTATTGTCCGTGACTCCAAGTGATGGTTGCTGTGCCTGTGAACGCTGACAAGCCTGTGGTGTCAAATGGCATGGTCAAGGCAAGGTCGGTATATACTTTGTTGTTATTGTCGTCTATATAGTATGTGCCATTGTATGCTGTGACTGAAGAACCACTAACAAAAAACTTTTCAGGGGTGTTGCTTGCTGACTCACCTGTAAAAGTAATCACTGATTCAACAGCACTGGTCCACGCTGAGATAGTGGCTGTGTAGGGTTTGGGAATTACCACTGTTGGCGTGGCAGCAGTGGCAGGCCAACGCATGATCTGACCATCCCCGGTGCCTATCACAATAGTTGATACACCGTTGTAGTCGCCCACAACTATTTCTGATGGATCGTCGCTATATCCTAGGGCCGCTTCAAATATATCATCTAAATCCTCAAAGTCAAATAGCGCAAACGAACCCACTCGAGGATCTTCATTTGCGTTATAGTACCAGTCTTGGTCATCGTCAAAGACATGCCATCCTCTAAATCCGGCAGCGGCTGTTTCTACCCAGATCACATGTTCATAGTCATCTGCCTGATCAACAAGAGTTGTAGCGTCTAATGCGTCTGTGATGTTTTCAAGGAAGAAACTGCCTAACTGATTTTCGTCTGAAACGATGAAAAATCCCAGAGCATTTTCAGCGATGTCAGTAAATTCAACATCACCGGGATCACTTTCTGATAGAAGTCCCTGGTCAACATATGAACGAGTCCAGGTAACGCCATCACTGCTGTGTAGCAATAGTGGAACATCGTCACTGCCTTCACCCCCTTCCACATGCCCAACTGCTATGTATTTCCCAATACTGCTGAAATATTTTACTTCATTGTAATATTCTACTACACCCTCACTGGGTGCTACTTCTACAGGAGTAGCGTTGTAAGCAGTGGCATACCATAGTGATTCACCGCTGCCAACAGTTCTGTCCGCAACATAAACAATATTGGTAGGACCAACTGCCACCTTGTCAATGTTATCCATTATGCTGGTATAAGGTGTCCAGTTTTCACCATCTGATGAACCGTAAACAATACCATTGCTGTGTACGGCAACATATCTTACTATTGTATTACCGCCACTATTCTGTCCAGTGTAGGCTGTGGTTTGTATTGTGCCATCTGGGAATGTAATATCACCATCGGGCCCAAACAACCAGCCGTGATCTGCACCAGCCATATCAGTTCTAATATATAACCCCGGAGGTGCTCCACCGTCGTCA
>Ga0209354_10000918_pt1 | contig 13198 bp, 16 predicted proteins | sample LauGreSpBDMM15DD_2_FD_187562 | JGI IMG/M metagenome (GOLD analysis project Ga0209354, IMG submission 187562) | Freshwater lake microbial communities from Lake Michigan, USA - Sp13.BD.MM15.DD (SPAdes) (version 2) | ecosystem: Environmental > Aquatic > Freshwater > Lake | place: Lake Michigan...
TTTAGTATGTGTACGTTGTTACTCATAAACTATGAACGTATTTGATGTGGTGTTAGATGTATATTGTCCGTTGTTTACGGAGAATGTTACGATGTTTTGGTCAGTACAAAAGATTCTATCCTTATAAACGATTGCTGAGTTTTTGTAAAGCACCAAATCGTAGAAATGACCTTCTAATAAAGCAAAAATAGCAGTCAACGTATTAACGTAATCGCCTGAAGTTTGCGATGTGATAGATACGGTTACTGGAGTGTTTGTTTGATCATCAGTCAACACCATTGTAGTAGGTGTATCTCTTGGAATAAACGAGAACGTCTGAGCTGATGCTGATGTTGTTAGTACAATCATATTAAAGTAACTGACTTGATGCCGATTTGTTTTAAAAGCAAAAAGGGCAGCTAATGCCACCCTTCTTACACGCTATGAAGAAAACGATTAGGCAGTAATGATAGTAGCTGATGTAAATACAGCACCTGCACCTGCACCTGCTAAAGTAGCCTCAGATGAGCAGTCTAACAAGTTAGCATAAATTTTTTCAGTTCCAACGAAAGTCAAAGTGTATCCGTTTAGGTCTCCCATTGCAGTACCATTAGAGGCATTTGCAGTAGTCAATTCCATTCCGTGCTCAAGACCTGCCAAAAAGAATTGGTTGTTGCGGTTCTTGATTACAACGTGAGGGCGACCGTAAGCTAACAATTTAACTGACTTGTGTGTAGCAGCATCTTGCTTCTTTAAAGTGATAGTCAAAGTTTGCTCAGCAAAAGTAGTTCCGTTTTCACGAGAAGAGTTATATACTTGCTCAAAAGAGTTTGTTCCTTTGAGTTCGTATTTGTAAAGCGATGCTACGTTAGCTACCGTATCAATTGTATCGGTAGTAGCTACATAAGTAACGTCAGTAGGAAAAGCGTAATCTGCGTAGTTAATGAAGTAAACTGCATCAATGCCTCCTACCGCATCTTTACATACTTCAAGTCTACCATTAGCTAATTGACAAGACATAATTTTTAAGTTTTAAATGTTATAAAAAAGGGAGGAGCGTATACCCCTCCCCGATTATTTTAAATTAAGCTAATGATTAGTTAGCAGAGTTTGTGATTCCGTAAGTAACAACGTCAGAAGCAAAACCGTATTTAGCATCAGCAGAAAAACGGAGAATTACTCTTACGTTCTGAGAACCGTCAATGTCGCCCATATCCAAAACTTTAACTTCGTTCATATCGTTCAAAAGACCAGTAGCAAAGTACAAGTTAGATTTTTGAGCAAGTAGAGCTTTGTTAGAAGCAAGACCGTTAGCCATAAATACACGAACACCATCAAAGTACAAGTCGCCAAGAACTTGGTTTGTACCTTTGTTGTCGTAACCATTAGCACCTACACCTGAAGCAGCAAAGCCACCTAATGCACGTACATAAGCACGATAGATATTGTTAGATACATAAAGAGTCAAGTCTTCTTTACCGTAAAGAGCAGAAGGACAAGCGTCAACGATTTTACCTAATTCAGCAATAACGTTAGAAGCATCAACAGTTGTACCTGCAACTTCTTGTGCAGCAGGCAAAGATGCGTCAGTAGTTAACTGAGTCATAATACCTGCGAACTCTCCAGCAGTTGCGTTAACACCTGACCAGATTGAAGTTTCCATACCAGCAGCAACTTTCTCAGCAGCGTGTGCAATTAAGAAATCAGCAAAAGATTTAGGAAGAACGTCAAATGCAGAGTAACCCATTTGAATGGCATCCCAATCTGAACGGAAGTCAGACTTGCACAATTGTAAGTTAACTTGGAAATACTCAGGTTGAAGGATACGCTCAGTCAAAGTGATAGTAGACGTAGGATCAAAATCGCACGTTGCGTTCTTGATGATACCATCCGTAGCGCCACGCTTAATTACCTGCTTAAATCTGACGTTAGGCATAATTGTGATACCGCCTTTGTCAAGGGTTGGAGCAGACAATAAAGCTGCTGCAATGTACTTACCTGCGAACTCGCCAGCGTAAGTAGTAGTGATTGAAGTTGTTGTAGGCATTTTATTTAATTATTTAATGTTAGAAATTCTTGATAATACCGTGTCCATAGTTGTTACGTTTCTTTTAGCAGCAAACTTGAATACATCGGTAGCTTGTGAGTTTTCAGGATTGAAAGAAATAGGCTTAGGCTCTTCGCTCAATTCTACAGGTGCAACTTCTTCTGCAACCTCAGGAGTTTGTGCTGAAAGTTTTGCTTTCAATTCTTCGTTCTCTTTTTTAAGTAATTCGATTTCGCTAAAGAAAGATTCTTTAACAATAGACTCAATAGTTTTTTTAGGTGTAGCAGTTTCGGTAGTAGCTTCAACTTCTTCCTCTACGGCAGGAGTCTCTTCAACTACTTCTTCTTCTACTTCAGCAGCTTCACGAACTTCGGCAATTACACCTTCTTCGATTACTACAAGAATACGCATATCCTCTAACTCATATTCTCCAATAGGAAGTGGGATGCGTTGTTCGTCTTCCGTTAAGATAAATACAGGTTGACCTGCTTCAAAAGCATCTGCTTCAAGCATAGATACACCGTCAGTTAACATCATAGTTTCCAACTTCACTTCTAAACCTAAAAGTGTGCGGACTTTGTTTAAGATTGATTTTTCGTTCATTTGTTTATTTAATTAAATTGCTAAAATATTAGCTGCATTACTTTTACTTTTCAACGAGTCTTTAAGACCAAATTCAATAAGTCCTTTCAGTTTTGAAATCTCATTTGGAATTGGAACACCTAAGTCTTTTGACATTTTCTCTAAATCATTGTATTTATCTAAAGCCTTTTGATATTCGTCAGCAGTTTTTTGAAACTCAGTTTCTAATTGATTGGCTACTTTACTTAATGTATCAGTATTTTTTTGATAAGCCTTATTTGCGTTATTATATAAAGTCCTAACATCATCAACCAAAGCTAACTCTACTTCGTGTTTTCCTAATTCTACCTTGTCCTCTGAGAACAATTTAGTAAATACAGTTTTCATTGTGTTCATACTTATCTAATTTATGGTGTTTATATTTGTTTTATTTTTATCCGTTTTGACGTATGATAGTTCTCACTCCGCTGACCTCAGTTTGAGTAGCAGCAGGTTCGTTAACTTCAGCAGTTTTACCAATGCCTTGCGCTTGTAAACTGCCATCACAACATTTAGTTGAGTATGTTTCGTCTTCGCATAGGCAGCCTCTTTTGCTACCAGCTCTTGGACTTGCTTTGCTTGGTGTTTTAAATATGTTTTTCATCTTATTGCGAAATGTTTATTGGTTTTACTCTATCAAAAACTGTTCTGTTGAAATTATAAGCTCTTTCTAATTTTGCTAAATCAGGAATTTGATTTGGTGCAACACCTAACTCTTTTGCCATATCAGTTATTTTAGTATATGCAGTTAAGTATTCTCCTTTTTCTATTTCTCTGAATTTTTTATATGCAGCTTCAACTTTCTTATTATAATCTTTAATTTGAATGATTAAATTATCTTGCAAATCACTTGTTTTTTGAAAAAGACCATCTCTAAACGCATCAAGCGATTTATTGGCTTTATCTGCAATACTTAATTCTACTTTATGAGAAGCTAATTGAATCTCCTCTGCGTTACGCTCCATTTGAGCGATTTTATTTAAGATATTGTTCATTGTAGTAATTCTTTAAGTTTATTTATTGTTTCGTTTTTCTTTTGTTGCTCTAAAGACATTTCTAACTTATCTGCGAAGTACCCCTCAATTGAGAAGCCTTTAACTTTGCCAGCTTTGACGTCATTCCATACCTCATCGTTATCAACTTTCATAGAAATCATCCACGTTCCTTTTGGTAAGCTAAATCCGTATAACTGGCTCTTGTCTTTTTCGCTATCCTCAATCAACCAAGATTCTACAACGGTCATTCCTTTGACTGCATCCTTGTGTTCGTAAGTTGCGTTGCTTTGGTTTCCGTTTTTGAAGAATAACTCCATAGCTTGACGTACCGTTTCCTCAGAAAAGTATATGTAATACTCCTCTTTCTTTGCGTTTACACGATAGATTTTTTTATTAGGGATCAGAGCTGCGCCCATTAATATACGCTTCTCTTTGTCTACTTCTTTAAGTTCTACTTCGTGTTTTGATAAGGCTACAAAGTTCTCCTCAATGGCAGGAGATTCTACGACGCTTACGGCATCAATTCCGCTTTGCTCGTCTTTAGGGTCAATGATTAATTCAATAACGTTCATATCTATTTAACTTTTTAAAGCTACAATGTTGCGTTTTCAATCCGGTTTCTATCTAAACTCTGAGCAGTAGTTACTGAACCACTTACCACATAAGCCTGCATTGGTTGTTGCTGAAGTTGTGCTAACTGATTGATACCTGAGTTACCTACTACGTTAAACGATGGGCTTATAGATGGGATAGAGCCGCCTCCTCCGCCATTATTTGATACAGGAGTTCCACCCTCAAACTTTTGTTGACCAATTTTAGCAACATTAGCTAAACCCGCAGCTACTGAAATACCTGCCGCAATAGCTCCACGAATAGGAGAGTCAGGAGTTGGCACTGGAGTAAACTGCGAAGCGTAAGCAGAAGTTGCATTTTGATAAGTAGTGATTAAGGCAGTTGCAATGTTAGCAGCCTTTTGAACTTGGAATGCTCTTTTAGCAGCCTTCTCTGATTTCTTTCCAAACAATTCGCTAATTGAAGCAATAGCAGATAAGCCATCCAAAGTTGCTTTTACTTTAAATGAGTTAGCTTGTTCTTCTATTTTTTTTGCTCTACTGGCTTTTGATTCAAGAATACTAATTTCTAAATCTGCTGCTTCTTGCTTTAATTGTACCTCCGTGTTTAATGAGCCTCGCAAACCGCCTAAATCCCTTTGGGTAATTTGTGTTTTAGCAATAGATAATGTTTCAATTTTTTTCATTGATTTATCTAAAGCATCTTCAAGTTCTTTAATTTGCGCTGCTTCTAAATCTTTGACATCTTTATTGTACTTTTTAGCTAATGCAATTTGCTCATCGTATTTCTTGTTAATAGCCTCAACTTGCTTGTCGTACTCTGACTTAAACAAATCCGTAGCAGCTTTATTATACTCAGCTAATTTTTCTAATTCTTCTTTACTTTTATTTTCCGTTGTAGTTGATGCTTTATCCGATGCCTTATCCGATTGTTCTTGTAAAGCAATTTGAAATCCTGCTGCTTCGTTTTTTAAAGTAGCTAATTTATTTTTGGTTTCTTCTATTGTTTTGTCTGCTTCTTCTGCAACTTCTTTAGGGTCAAAAACCAAACTTGTAATGCTTTTATTTAGACCTTCTCTTAAATTAAAATCTTTACCTAAAGCCTTTCCAACCATATCAACCGTGCCCAACAATAATTGCAAAGGAGCAGTTAGGAAAGTTAAAATACCCGATAGAATACTTTGGTTTCTTTTTGCTGCTGCTACCTGCGCTTTCTTAGTCGCTTCTTGATTAACTAATTGAGCTTCCGTAGCAGTAATTACGGCTTTAATTTGAGATTGTTTTATTCTTAAAATATCTTGTTCTGACTTTCCTTGTAGTTTTAAGATATTATCTTGACCTGAAATAGAATCGTATTTAGCTTGTTGTGCAAGGACGTTAGCATCCGTCTTTTCGTTAAGTTTAGATTGCTCGTCACTTACTCCACCTACTGCGCTTTTAATATCATCCCAGTACGCTGCAACAGTTCCTAATGCCACAACAAGTAAACCAATACCGCTTGCTCCAATAGCACCCTTTAAAGCCGTTCCAAATGCTTTGATTGATGGTATAGCTTCTCTAAATCCTTTAACACCATCAGCGATAGCCATTGCTGACTGCACCTTTAAAAGCTGCCTTTCTAAATCTTCAGATTCTACACCAAAAGCACCCATTGCTCCCTGAGCCAAGCTAAACCCTGCGGTAACACCACCTAACGCACCGCCTAATTTATTTGTAAAATTACCTGCGGCAGCATCAACTGCCATATCCGTTTGGATTTGTACCTTGCGATAATTACCAACGGTTTCTAATAAGTCTTTGTATTCCTTTGTAGTGCTTTTACCAGCAGCAGCTAATTCATACAATCTATCCTCAGCTTCGCCCATACGAGCAGTAAGCGGTTGTATTTCTCCATATACGTCTGCAAAACTTGCTGATACATCGTGATTGGCTTCTGCAAGGTTATCCATTGCGTTAACCGCCTGTTTAGTATCTACGTTTATCTTTATAGTTTTAACCTCTGCCATTTCGTTTATTTATAAGTTCTCTTTTACCTTGTTTGATTGCCTTCTTCATAGACGTGTGCAGCTTGTATTTTCCTTTGGCAATGTCTATCTCTTCGCTGATGCCGTAGTGACTATCAAGTTGGAGCATTGCAATTATTTGTTGTATCATTCTATTACTATAAAAATGTTATCATTAGTCTGCGTTCCGTTAGCGTAATCAAACCTTACACCTATTGAGTACACGTTACCGCTTGTCAAAGATCCTGTAGTTATAGTTACGTTTTGACTTGACGTTAAAGTTGTTTGACTTAATGTTATGTCAGCAGCAGAAGGAGTAAGCAAAGCAGTAATACCTCCGTTTGGAATGTTGATTGCAGCAACTGCTGAACCACCACCCGCAGGAATATTTATAAACGGTACTTTGTTAATAATTGGTCTAAAATCTAAGTAAAGCGAGAACTGAACTTCTCCTGTTGTTAGGTTCGTGTTCATATCGTTAATGATATACCGCTTGTCTCTGATGATTAACCTATCGTTTAGCTTTAGGTTTGTCAGAACTCCTACTGGTAGAATTGTCTTGACGTTGATGAGCCTTTGCTTTAGGTTGTAAAGATTGTACAAGTACGAAAAGTAATACTGAGCAAATAGTGTTTGTTGGATAGGGTAATTTAATAGCGTTGATGTTTCAGGAGAAAAGTTGCTTGTTAAATCCGTGTTGTTGTAGCGTAAGTCTTGACCAAAAGGTGTGTAGTTGGTAATTGTAACAGTTGAACCCGCGCTGAATTTAAAATTACAGTCTAAATTGTCATATTGATAAAGCAATATAGGTTTCGGTGTGTATGGTGCAAACTCATTGTTTAAAGCATATCCTACTTGTAAATTAGTTGCTGTAAATTTCTGTTGTAAAATGTTTTCGAAAGGTAAGTCAACTGTAAACTCTCCACCATCGTAAGGGTACTGATATGTCATATCTCCGTAACCTCGTGAGTAGACTTGAGTAAACTGCTTGTTAAGGAAGCAGTCTGAATCTTGATACTTAAAAGATATCTTTTTGTAAAGCGGCATACGAGCAACATCAATAGAAGTAATGTCCGTGTCTTCGGTAATGTCTACAATTGCTCCTTGACCGTACCAATCGTCAAGGGGTGCAATGTCGTATGTATTCTCTCCTGAACCTACGCAAACCATATTAAAAGTCTTTAGGATTCCTGCAAAGAAATCTGCAATCTTCATTTGAGGTGCGTTATACTCCAAACTTTGAGTGAGAACCATATTGGTTGCAGCATCCGTTGTTGATTGTGTTTCCGTAACCAAAGACGAAGCATTCAAATAAAGAACTGAGTATTTAAGAGAGTGAGTTACGTTAACTGCTGCGGCAGGTCTTAGATAAACTTGATAAACTGCATTCAAACCTGATGTCTGATTGACTACATCCAAAGTATAAGTACCAGTTGCACTAATCTGAACTGAGTTAAGTAAGTTTCCGTTTTGGAATACATCAGCATAAATAGTGGCAGCAGTTGACAAAGAAATAATCTCAATCTCAAGTTGATGTGTAAGCACTCCGTTTAACTCTGTGAATGTAATTGTGTCAGCAGTAGTGTCTATGTATGGAGAAAGGTCGTAGAGTCCAGTTGGAGCAGAAACTGATTGAATGTCAACTAAATGTTGCTTGCCTATAATGTCAAATTCAGTTTTGTTTTTGTAATATAAAAATAGCTTAGTAAATCTATCATCTTGCAAGAAAGTGCCGTTAAATGTTACTCCGTATTTAGCTTGAATTAAGTCAAAGATTGTACTTACTCTGACGGCAGGAAAAAGCTCATTAAAATGGATTGCTCCGCTACTTGCGTGTATATCGTTTTGGGATATAGAAGTTATATCAAGCCAGTTAGGAGTCGTAGCGTTTACGTAGTTTGATTGATAATGCCAAATGCGTTTAGAGCTAATTAGCGGATACTTTACATCATATTGGTTAGTTCCATCCGTGAGTCTATTTTTAACCTCTGTACCCGAATAAACGTGATTATAGTCAGTATAGTCCAAATCAGAAAGTAAATCCTCACCAAAGTAATCTTTGAGCGTTCTGCCATCTCCGTAAAATGTTACCGTATAGCTTTCAGGTCTTCCGTTTTTTAGGTTTGACTTTTCTACTTGCAACTTACCCCTCCTAAAGAAAGTCAAGTCAATCTCAATAAAGGAATCTAATCTAAGGTTATAATCAAATAAAGCGTTGACATCTGACTGATAAAAATGTTGAAGTATTCGGTTGTTATGATCACTCGCAGGAATTGTAAAGCTCTGCGAAAAGTCCGTAAAGGTTTTAGATATGTCTTGAACGTTTTGTACTGTACTTGTGAGGTTTATTGTTTCGTCATTGAATAGCTCTAATCTTTCCGAGTTTTCATAGTTACCAAACAAACCGCCTAACGAGTTAAGATAGTCAATCATACATTGACCGCTTTCGCATACTCCTCCAGCATTAGTAACGCTTTGAAAAAAGTTGTTGACTACCGATGTTGTTATATTTTGGTAGCGTGTTGTACTGACGTATAAGTGTACCTCTCTGCTCATTACATTACTGAGTTAATAACGTCATATGCAAATTCAAACTCCATCTCGTAGTTGATTAGATTTGAGTTTATGGATTTCTTTAAGTCCATTGACTTCGTGTTTAGCTTCGCAGCAGTTTCGTTTACAAGTATCTTTTCGCTTAACATTAGCTGTTTAATTTTCTCCTTAAAGGTTTCATCTACCCAGTCCGTGTTTACTTTGATTGTTTGCTTTCCGTTAGCGTTAAACACTTCTCTTTGTCCTTCAGTTAATAGGTAGTTAGGGAACGTGCTTTGCATTAGGTTATACTCCGTGTTTTCAACATTCAAGCTATCGTAACTTGCTTTAAAGAACCACTCCCTTTGCCACGCTCCGTATTTATTTACAAAGTCAATCTGAACTGGAGTATATTTACATTCCGTTTTTGGGTAAACATTGGCAGTCCATAAAACTGCGTTTGCTGAATTTAAAAACTCAACCTTATTGCCTACTGCTTCCCACCCTGCATATACTCTTCTAACGTCTCTTACTGCGTTTACACTTAGGGTTATTGTTTGAGTTGCTGCGGTGCTATAATTCGTGTATTTAACTTTGGCTACATTGCCACCTGTGTAAGCCGTAAACCATCCTACGTTGTTGATAGGGTTATAATAGTAATTCGTGTTATCAGAAAAGACATCAAATAAAACAGGGTTGCTTCCTTCTGCATAGTATCCAAATCCGTTAAAGCCTAAGCCGGTAACATCAGAACCAGTTTGTGCAAAGGTGCTACCGATTCTCCTGTACTTTCTATACAAGAAATTTACGTACTGATTTGTCGGAGTAGCTGCCGTTGTAGCAGGTTGCGTTTGTAGATTGTTGTGATCTATAAACTCGCTGATGTAAGGCGATAAATCGTAATAGGTTGTAGGAGCATTAGTCGCAGCAATTAACTTGCTTAAAACGTACTGCGGTGCGCTTGGCATTGAACCTGAGTTCCACAAGTAAAGTTCTATCTTGGTTTCTACTTGCCCTGCTACGTTTATAGTTACGATGTGTGGACTCCTTGTAAATATGTTAGCCATTTTGTTTTTGTATTTGGTCTATTTGTTCATTGAATAATTTTAGAGCATCAAGTCCGTATTTTTCTACCAGCTCCTCAGGTAGTCGCTTGTAAGCTGCCTCAAACGGTTTAGTAAAAAACAAGCTCTTGCTTATGCCTTTGTTAAAGATGCTCCTTGCAAGTGCAAACTTCATACTTGTTCTTTTTACGAACTTACCTGATTTGTCTCTTGGAGATAATCCTTTGCGCCTAAGCCATACATCTAATGACTTTAACATCTTGGCATTTGGCACTCCTTTTCTGAAACTGTACTTTGAGCCGTGCTTTTCTTTTAGTCCGTTGACACCTGCATCTTGAAACACTCCGTAATCTTCCATAAAGAACTCAATCGAAATGGAGTTAGGCATCGTCTTGACTTGACCTCGCAGCGTTTTGTATAACTTACCGTTTGATTTTTTAAGGCGCACAAGGTTCTTTTTAGAGGTGTCAATGACATAATCTCTAAACTTCTCTAATTCCTTTTGTACTTCCGTGTTTTGCATCAGCAGATTGTTACCTCGTTAGGGATAAGGATGTCAAGTGTCATAGTCCAGCCTGCCATAAAGTTTTCAAAGCGTTCAGTAAACGGCTCACAAGTAGGATTGCCGTCAACAACGTACTTATCATCCCACAAGTTTCCGTGTAGCATTAGCGCATAGGCTCGATTTAAGACCTCCAATTGTGTGTTGAGTACATCTTGCTCATTTGAGTTGCCTCTGAACACGTCAGTTGTTGCAGTTTTGCTTATGTCAACAATGTCCATCGCAATGAGGCTTACGTTAAAGCGCACAACATTGGTTTCAAACGATGCGTTGTTGATCATCATATGTACAAGCGGAAATATTGTCTGCTTGTTTAAGTCCACCTCAAAGATGTCTCCTTCCGTTACTGTGTTTACAATAGGGTCAGCTATAAAGTGTGTTTTAAGTTTGTTCGTTATATCGTAAAATCCTTTCATCGTCTTAGTTGTCTTTCAAGTTGCCGTTGTTCAATTTCGTTTTTTTGCTTTTCGAATGTGAGATAGGTAAGACATTTAGTAACCCTTGACTTGGCGATGTCGTCAAACTTTGTGACATCTCCTTTAGCGAGTGCATAAAGTGACTGATACCATCCCCATCGTTTGCTAAATTGAGTTGTTTCGCTAAAGTCTGCGACAGGTTCTTCTCCTTCTTCATCTCCGTCTCCAAATAGTTCAGAGTAGCTTGCAGTAAGTCGCTTTCTAAAGTCCAAAAAAAAACCGATGCTGCAATACATACATCTAATGGTGCGTACTGCATCAGCTCCTCCATATCTTTGTTAGGGTTGTATTCTGCTATCTCGTATTTATCTCCGCTTCGTGTTTTTATAGGGCGGTACAAAACTGCCATTGCCTTATGGAATTTATCCCAGCTTTGCAAATGAGAATCCAAATCCACGTACTCTCCAAAGGTTATCTCTTCAAGTTCAGGAATAAAGCCAAACTCAATATCGCCTATCATAAATTTAGGTGTGAATTTAGGCACTTGATTGAACAGTTGCGTAAAGTGTGCTATCAATTCGTTTAATGAAGTCAGCTTTATCTTGGCTACTTCTACTAATCGGATTCCGCAGAATATCTCTACCATCTTTTGAGCTACAAACTCCTCGTCAGTAGAGTCACGTTGCACCTTCAGAAAGTCCTGATAGTGCTTTAGTGGGATTTCGTTTAGTGTTGATGGTACGTTTATTTGTACTTCCATAATTATTTAACTTGTGATTCGTCTTTTTGTAACACATAGGCATAAGCCTGAGCCAGCATCTGAGTGTGCCTTCTCACGTTGAAGATGTCATTGAATACGATGTTGACTCTTTTGCCTGTCTTGTCTTTGATGTATTGCTCTACTACCCTAATCATTTTAGGCAGCTCATCGGATGTTGTATTGTCCATAGTTTGATTTTAAACCGAGTGCTTCCATCTCGTGGTAACGTAAAGCATCAATAGCGTGATTGTAGTGGTCTATCGGTTTTCTCATTCGTTGACCTTGCTTGTCAGTATCCCAACAATAGGAGCGTAGTTCTTTGATCAGGTTCGTGCTTTGCTTAGTTACTAAATAGTCTTGCCTTTGCATTACATCAATACCGTAGTTGATTGAGTCAGCTCCTTTCGTTACTCCTTTGATTGTTTTGCCTTGCCTTCTTATCTCTTCTATTGATTTAGGCTCTGAGCTATCTGCGTAGATAATAACGGCTGACGGAAGTATCTTAGCGATGTCTGAGTTTACCATTCCTGTGCGGTAAACAAGTTCGTTTATTATCCGTGTTCCGTTATAGTTGTAAATCTCAATTGCTGCCGTAGGGTCATTCGTGTATCCAAAGTCTAATCCTATTCCTATGAGCTTTGCCTCTTTTGGTATGGTGTCGATTTCTTTCCAGTTGTTAAATACTACTCCTTCAAGACTACCTACTTGCCCAAGTCCATACACTCTCCACCAATTAGCCCAGTAAGAACTCGTAGCTGCTTTGTCACGATTCTTTTCAATTTGTGTGACAATACTTTCGTCTAAAGCCTCGTTATCTTTGTAGGTTAATATTATGAAGTCCGTGTCAGGTTCGTCTTTTAGTTCCTTGTGTACCCAAAACTCATTGGCAGGGTTAAAGTCTAAGTAAACCTCTTTCTTTGTACGTATTGAAAGTTCATTGTAAGCCTCAAACGTTACGTTGTTGCACTCGTTGATGTATAAGATATCACGTCTCGCACCTCGTAGTTTAGATGCGTCATCTGCCGAGAAAAACTCCATTGATGAACCGTTAGCAAATTCGTATCTAAGTAGCGTCTTGTTGAATCTATCGTCAAAGTAACGATTAGTCCATCGCATTATTTTTAGGAAGTCTTTTAACGCTCCCCTACGTAAGTGAGGTATCGTCTCAGCCACTACGGAGACTTCTAAGCCATTTTCTTTAGCGCACTTATCTATCAGTATCGGAAGGATGCCAAATGTCTTGCCTGCAGAAGTTCCGCCTTGTATGATTTTTATCCTTCCGTTTAAAGATAGGATTTTATTTATCGAGGTAGTTCTCTTGAACATCTATTGCTTTTTGTTCTTCTGGGAATAACGGCATCTCCATTGTTATAGTAGTTTCAGTTCTCTCAGTTAGTCCGTTTAAACGTTGTGTGATTGAAGCATTGTACTGCCCTACCATACCTCCGTTTATTTGGTCAGTTCTGATTTCTCGCTTTATATACGAGCAGATAGGTAAGAATTGTTCGTAAGCATCTGCTATATTCTTAAAATACTGCTCAATAAAAAAGCCTTTCTTTTGATAGATGTAAACTTCAAATCCATCAAGTGATAGCGGTACTTCAAGCGGTTCTGCTACCATATCTCCTGTTCTTTGGTTTAGTGTGT
>Ga0209354_10000920_pt1 | contig 13182 bp, 15 predicted proteins | sample LauGreSpBDMM15DD_2_FD_187562 | JGI IMG/M metagenome (GOLD analysis project Ga0209354, IMG submission 187562) | Freshwater lake microbial communities from Lake Michigan, USA - Sp13.BD.MM15.DD (SPAdes) (version 2) | ecosystem: Environmental > Aquatic > Freshwater > Lake | place: Lake Michigan...
GGGGGGGGGGGGGGGTGAATTGAATACTGAAGAACTAAGAAATCATTCCCCGTCAAAAGACGCAATCCTTATTGGTCAACGTCTGTTCAAAAAAGTAGGTGCCACATGATGACAAAAACAGGTTTTGACGCGGTCAAACCGCTGGACAGCATCAGCGGCCTTGAGCGCAAACAGCTGGCCAAGTACTTCGGTCGCATCGGTCGCGGCGTGAATTGCAGGCTTGATGTGCCCGTGCTGGTCATCGGTGACATCAAGTGGGCAGCCAAGATCTTTGGCGAGCTCTCAGCCAAGCTGGAGCACCTCGGCTTCAAAGATGAACGCAGCGACATCTGGCGAATCATGGCAGCCAGATCGCACATGGAACAGGCCCGGTCTGACTTGGCCATTGTCAACAAGAAGGTAGAGGCCACAGCGGTCTACAAAAAGCTGAACCCGAAAGTCAAATGAGCGCTACCTGTAGTGGTAGCTCGCGCATTGACCTTTGGCCTGTGTATTCTTGGAAAAACAACAGATGAAGGGATTGGAAATGAGAACTTTAAATGTAAGGACAACCAAGTTTAATTGTCCTAGTAGTAGCGCTTCAGTGGGGTTGAGTACTATCATGGCAAAACTTCAGATGAAACCCACTTTATACGATGCATATTGTGATTATCCAGAGGCACACGCTACCGGTAGTGTAAGTAATTTAGAGCGAAAAAGACCCTTTAACACGGGCAAAGTGGTGATCGGTGGTGCCTATGTGCCCACCCAGCGCCAGCATCCAGACGCTGACGAAATACTCATCCAGAGGGCGCTTCTAAGCAAGCGCCAGCGTGTCCAGTACCCGTTTGATCTGGCCATATATGGCCTTGCCGTGGTCGCCGTGGTCGTCATCATCTGGGTGGCTTGATCATGGCAAACACTCAATCAGCAGCCATTGGCCGGGCCTTGCGCGACAGCCAGCTGGACATGTTTGAACTCAGGGACACAGAGTTCCTGAGTCACTGCCGACGGCTAGCAGTAGCGGTCGCCCAGCAACAAGGAACTGTGTGTATCAATGACGTTCGCGCACAGGTCACCTTGCCACCAAACCTGCACCCGTCAGTCTTCGGTGCGGTTTTCAAGTCATCTCAATTTGAGGTCTGCGGCATCACCAATGCCACGCATGCTTCAGCTCACGCCCGAATGATCCGGGTCTACAAACTGGTTAAATAATGGGAGTTATAAATGGTCAACAAAGTCACGCCCGACACAATGATGTCGGCATCTCGGTTGCCATCAATCATGGGTCTGTCGAAATATCAGACCCCGAATGATGAGCTTGAATTTTCCATCAACGCACTTCGGGGCTTGGAGCGCCCCGACATTGGCAACGAAAGCATGGCATGGGGAAATACCCTAGAGCCCGTTATCCTGGCTGAAGCTGCCAAGCGCTTGCAGCTAATTGACTTGGTCACTGATCACGATAAAGCCTTCTTTCATGATGAGCTGCCCTTGTGTTGCAGTCTGGATGGGTCAGCCTACAGCCTTGGCCAAAAGGTCACCACCGACACCGAGGCAGGCATCTACGTCATTGGCCAAGACTCAATCCAGCTTGACGGCATGGGCGTGATTGAGGCCAAGCTGACAGGCATGGATGCCGAGGACATTCCACCACTGTGGCGCGGCCCCATCCAGCTGCAAGCTCAGATGGACATTGTAAAAGCCAAGTGGGGTTGCTTGGCCACCCTGTACCGTGGCACCCAGCTGCGTCTGTTCCTGTTTGCGCCGCACCAAGGCACTCTTAATCGAATTCGTGATGTCACGATTGATTTCCAGATGCGGCTTAAGAACTGGAAAGAGACTGGGTCTGTTGAGTACTACCCACCTCAAGAGGGCGAGCGCTGGTCAGAGAGTCGCGGCATTTATCCTGCTGAAGAAGAAGTCATTGAGCTGGACGGCGAAGCCTTAGAGCTTGCGCAGCGCATCACAGACGCAAAGGTCACTCTTAAAATAACAGAACAAGAAATTGCAGCTGATGAACAAAGCCTAAAAGACCTTATTGGGGTATTTACTACGGCAAAGGTTGGCAACTTTATTATTAAATGGCCAGTCCGATCCTACAAAAGCCAGCCAGAGAAGGTAGTACCAGCCAAAGAAGCATATTCAATTCGTCAATCAAATTTAACAATCAAGGAGACAGTCAAATGACTAAACAGCAAGCAGTGCAGAACGCACACGCCATAGCAACTGTCGCAATCCTTGAAGCCATGCCAGACTTGAGCATTGACCAAGCTGGAAAAATTGTTGAATCTATTGCCACACTTGTTTTTGAAACCTTGCGCGCAAATTTGGAAGGTGAAGAGTGATGCAGCTAGCCACAACTATCCGGAGCAGTTTTGCTCCGACAAACCTTACCGAGGCCATCACGTTCAGCGAGATGTTGGCTAACAGCAACATGGTGCCCAAGGATTACCGAGGTAAGCCGGGCGACATCTTGGTTTGTGTGCAATGGGGTATGGAGCTTGGGTTGGCACCCATGCAAGCCCTGCAAAACATTACGGTGATCAATGGCAAGCCTTCGGTCTACGGCGATGCAATGATGGCGCTGGTGCAGGCCAGCTCTGTTTGCGAAAATATTGAAGAATATCTTGAAAAGGAAGGAACATCTGACGCTGTAGCTGTATGCATTGCAACACGCAAAGGCCGCAAGCCTGTGACTGCTAGGTTTTCAGTTAAAGATGCTGTGAAAGCAAATCTTTGGGGTAAGCAAGGCCCGTGGACTCAGTACCCAAACCGCATGCTCCAGATGAGGGCAAGGGGTTTTGCGTTGAGGGACTGTTTCCCAGATGTTTTAAGAGGCTTGATTAGCGCTGAAGAAGCAGACGACTACCCCGAAGAGGCTAAGCCACGGCCAGCCAAGGACATCACACCGCCGCGCAACCCGCTGGACATGGTAACCAAGCCTGAGCCTGTGGCCATCCCAGTTGTGGCCAGCGAGCCAGACATCATTGACGCTGAGCTGGTTGACAGGGTTAAGCCAGAGCTGGCCGAGATTGCGCAGCCACCTGATGACAGCGTCCAGCCCGTTGGCTTTGCTTTGCTGGTGCCCGGCAAAGAGGAGCCATTCTCATTGCATCAACAGTTGGATGAGTGGCAAGATGCCTACGAAGATCTGGCAGACAAGACGGCCAGAGCTGGCAAGCGGCCTGCGCGTGAGCGCATGACCGCTTTGAAAGAACTACGCTTGGCCAACGAAGACACCATCGGACGCATTGACCAAGTCAAGCGGATTAGGCACACAGCCAACTACACCCTGCGCATCAAAGCGCTTGGCGCAGCTCAGTAATCAAGCCACCAAGCCCGGCAGGTAGGTTGTCTTGCCTGCTACCTTGGTGGCTGTCAGCTCTTGATTCTTGAGGTTGGCTGGGTCGTATGACACATGCACCCAGCCGCTGTCTGGAATGCCGGGTGTGTAGAACTCAAGGATGAGCTGTGTGTAGTCAAGGTTGTCCATGATCCACTGCGCCAGCTCTGCATTGGCCACGCCGGGTATCTCAATGTCGGCTGCCATGCCCTTGCAATGGTCACTTGTTTTTGATCCCCCAACGGCACTGTTGGATTCTGTACTACGGAAAGCTGAATTGACTTTTACGCCTTTGCCGTAGTGGTCGCGCACCGGCTGCAAAACCTTTTCGCACAGTAAGCGCAGGGCTTCAGTTTCGGCTTCACCGGGCGTGTTGTCAAAGCCCATGCGTAGGGCAGTCTCTGACTTGGTCAGTTCATGCAGGGAAAAATTTGCGGTCAGGTTCATGGTTTCCTTTCAGTTGTTGGCCAAGCATTTGTCAGGGTTCTTGCGTCAGAGGCGTGTCCATCAGCTTTTGCCGCCAGCTCTTCAAGAGCTGTAGCACACTGTTCGAATACGTCTGCGGCGGTGGCGGCGTAGCTTCTTGCGGAGCCGCAGGTAGCTGTGGGCAAAGCGCTGGTGGCGGTGTTGATCTGGTTGCGCAGCCCGTCGCGCTCAACGCGAATAGCAGCAGCAGCGGCAGCATTCTCTTGCGCACGTTTGGTTGCCTGTTGTAGTGCAGCATCTTTCTTCCTTTGCATCTGGGTTGTGTCTTCCATGGCCTGCGCAGTGGCAGCGGCCACAGCAGCCGAGTTGGCTGCCTCAATCTCTGCGATCTGCGCATCCTTGCGCCAGCCCTGCACAGCAAAGCCAGAGGCAAAGGCAGCAGCCAGCATGACCGCAGCAATAGCTAGCTTAAGCATCGCTCATCTTTCCTCGGATGTAGGCAGTGGCTGCCATAAACGCGACCACGATGGTGCCCATCGCTGCGGCAAAGGTCGTGGCCAAGCCCATCACAATCTGAACCCGTGCGTCAGTTATGTATGGAGCACACAAGAACATGATGGTCACAAACGGCAGTCCCATGGCAACCCATGCCATGACGCGCTGCTGGTCGGCCAGCTTGTCCATGTTCTCTATCTGCATGATCCGCTCGCTCTTGGCCAGCTCGTCGTCAGTGACAACGCCGTCGCCGTCTGCGTCAAACGCTGCGTATGTTGAATTCTTTTCTAGCTGCTTAGTCATCTTTGTTTCCTTTCCTTTGTTGCTGTTCAAACTCTCTCCGCATTCGTTGCAGGCTTTTCTTTTCATCCTTCAATTCAGCAAGCGCTGTCTTGGTTTCTAAGTACATGTCAACCACCACAGGAGCCAAGCCCAGCAAGAGCACCACCAGCAAAATGATTACAACTAGAAAGGCTGTGTCGTCGTGCTCTTGATCCGAAGAATTTGTAGCCATAGGTGGAGGTATCCAACTAGAAACAGAGCCGCCAGTAGCACTGCGATTCGCACTTGCAACTTTCCTTTTCGCTGGTGTTGTCGCCATGCTTCTTGCCTCTTCTTTGCGTCCTGTGCCAGCCTAGCTTTTTCCTGTTCCTCTGCGATGACTTCTCTCATCTTGAAGACCTCGCTGTACAGGGCACCCATACCGGGGGTCTGGTACACCATGATCTCTCGGATCTCAATCTCCAGCTCAGACATTTGTTGCAGCGCCAGCACTCTGTTCATGGCCGCAATGTTGTGGTTCTGCTCTGGGTCGTAGACTGTCTTGCTCTGCTCCTCCTCAAGTCTGATCTTGGCCGCTAGCTTTTCTTGAAGCGTGAAAAACTCGCTGATACTTTTGACAATATCTGCTTTGATTTTTGTCTCACTAATAGCGACGTACTTAGAGTTATTCTTTGAACGTGCAGCCACAGGAGGTGGCTTTGCAGGCTTACTTTTTCCCTTGAAAAATGCAATGATTGGGCCAAGGAACCCGTGTACCTCTTGAGCAATGGAAGCAGCTTGGTCATACGTTTCCTTTATCTCGACAAAAGATTCTTTTGCCTGCTTGTAAAGCTCGCACCCTTCTCGGATGTTTTTCACCAAGGCTACAGCGGCCAGTGCAATGGTGAGCGGCATGATGCATCACAGCTTCAGCACCAACGCCAATAACATGCTAATGATTGCGGCGCAACTGCCGATCAAAATATGCTCAATGCGTTTAAGTCGAGCGTTGATACTGTCGTAGCGAAACTCGCACACCTGTTCGTGCGTATCAAGCCGCGCTTCAACTGGTGTCATAACTGCCCCTCAATCCATGCCAATGTAGGCTCATCCCAAGAATAACGCTTGTCATCAGTAGGCATTGGAGTAGGCGCAGACCAAAGACAAGTTTCCTCGCTCATAATCCAAGATGGATACGGTTGTGGCGGTATAAACGCATCCCTTTGCTCGTCATAGGCGTACCCAATACCAGCGTAGTTCTTACGCAATGGTCGTCCTTCTGGGTGTTGACCGCCATGCGTGTTGTATGAGGTTTGAACCCATCCATGACCAAAGATGCCAGAGTCAATGACATCTTGCTCAGCAACGATGACGTTGACTACTATCCCGTTTTCTACTTTTGCAAAGTGTGACATTGTTCTTCCTTAAAAAGTAATTGTTCCAGATGAATTGAATGTGTAGATGTTGTTGCCGCCACTTGTTGTAAATGATGGAGAGCCAGTTGTTGCTATTGCTTGCCTGTATGTAGTTGGGTAGGAAATAATCACAACGCCTGAACCGCCAGCACCACCAGCTTGATTGACAGAAACAGCGTATCCACCAGCGCCACCACCGCCAGTGTTTGGAGTACCCGGATTGCCAACTCCTTGTGAGCCGGGGCTTGACCCTCCGCCACCAGTTCCACCAGTTCCGCCTACAGCAGTATTATTTCCGCCACCGCCACCACCACCACCGCGAGGAACGCTTGATCCACTTATGCTGCTTGCGCTACCCGCACCACCGTTGCCCCTGCTTGTTGCTGCCACTCCCGCAGTTCCAACCGCACTAGCGCCGCCGCCGCCGCCGCCTTCATCATTATTTGTAGAGCCGTTGCCGCCATTAAATCCTTGACCAGAAGTAGCAGTGCCGCCAACAAGAGTAGAGGCAGAATTTGAGCCATTACCGCCACCGCCAGAGCCGCCATTACCACCAGCGCCACTTGTGCCAGCGCCACCACCCCCACCGCCTGTGCTCGTTATAGAAGAAAAAACAGAATTTACGCCTTGACTTCCATTTAGACTTGCTCCACCCGCAGGGCCGCCGCCGCCAATAGTTACTGTGTATGAAGTTCCACCAGATACAGACAATGTGCTAGTCAAATAGCCACCAGCACCGCCGCCGCCGCCGCCACCAGCACTTCCACCACCAGTACCAGCCGCACCGCCACCGCCAGCAACAACTAAATAAGTTACAGATGGGGTTGCACCAGCTAAAGAACCGCTAGAATTAAATGTGTGAATAGTGTTGCCGCCACTTGATGTGACTGTGCCGCCAGTAAATACTTGTGAGCCAGCGTAAGAGATGATGACTACGCCAGAGCCACCTGCGCCGCCTGTTTGTTGTCCAGCAGAATTATTGCGGGCTGCACCACCGCCGCCGCCTCCAGTAAAAGCCGTACCAGTACCACCGTTATTGTTGTAGGCAACACCCGCACCACCGCCGCCAGCGCCACCCGCACCGCCAGTAGAAGCACCCGCACCACCACCGCCACCAGCATAGGGAACGCTTGAACCAGAAATGCTTGACGATGTACCAGCGCCGCCAGCACCGCCCGTATTTACGGCTCCATTACCACCCACAGCGCTAGCACCGCCACCACCGCCAGCGCCCTTACTAGCAAAAATTGTGGCTGTGCCACCATTATTTCCTTGGCCTGATGTGCCTGTGCCGCCTGTAGGAAAATCAGCACCTGCTCCACCGCCACTACCACCATTACCAGCTACAGTCGCAAATGAAGCACCACCACCACCGCCTACAGCGGCAGTAGAAACGCCGCTGAATGAAGAATTGATGCCGTTACCAACGGAACCAGCTTGCAAATAGGTCATCCCCGGCCCACCTGCGCCAACAGTTACAACGTAAATGGAGTTAGTGTCAATTGTTAAGCCAGAGCCAGTTAACAATCCTCCTGCGCCCCCGCCACCCGCAAGTGTGAAGTCATTGACCGCACCATTACCGCCACCGCCACCCGCAACAACCAAGTAACTTGCTGTTACAGATGACAAAGGGCTAAGTGCGCCAGAAGATGTGAATGTGTGAATGAAGTTACCGCCTGATTGGGTAACAGTTCCACCACCAAATAATTGTGTTGCGCTTGTGTATGAAACAATGACTACGCCTGAGCCGCCTGAGCCGCCAGTATTATTGTAAAAAGCTCCACCGCCACCTCCACCTAAATTTGCAGTACCTGCTGTTCCATTTGTAGATGCAGAACCTGCTCCGCCACCGCCAGCACCACCAGAACCCGCTGTTCCACCAACATAAGTTCCACCGCCACCGCCACCAGCATAAGGAATAGATGCGCCTGTAATGCTAGATGCAGTTCCTGAACCGCCATTTCCACCTACTGTTGATGACCCATTTCCCCCTACTGTTGAAGCTCCGCCACCACCGCCGCCCGCATAATTAGGTGCATTATTACTTCCTGAGCCACCATTGCTACCTTGAGAGGGACTTGTTGAAGGTGTATTTCCTGCACCACCCGCTCCTCCATTAGCTCCGCCGCCACCTGAACCGCCTGTGCCGCCAGCGATATTGCCACCATCTGATTTAGCACCATAGCCACCACCTGCGGCGGTAATCGTAGTAATATTTGTTCCTGCTAAAGATGAAGTATTGCCTTGAACTCCGAAATTAGCTCCTCCAACACCTCCAGCACCACCTGAACCAATAGTGACGGTGTAGGAAAGAGTTGGATTAAGCGAAACAGTGCTAGTTAAATATCCCCCAGCCCCAGCCCCACCAGCATGACCGCCACCACCACCACCTCCACCACCAACCACGAGGTAACTAGCAGTAACCGATTGCAGTCCTGTCCACCCAAAGGCGGCAAGTGCGGCGGCTCCAATTTTGGATAAACGAGGCATCTGCGTGTCCTTATGCGAACTTGGTTACAGAAGCCAGCACAGTAAACGCAGCACTGCCTGTCTTGATAATCACATAGGTGTAGCTATCAATTGAACTTGCATTGCCAGCCGTCGGTGCAGAACCACCTTGCCACTTTGGAGTGACAGTGGAGCCATCTACTTGGACAACAGAGTTGTAGTAAGCAGTAGAGCCATTGGTTACCAAGAAGGTGGCAGACAAGGATTGGCCTGTTGACATCAAGGTGTTGAGGGATATGCCGCTTGTGCCTCTAAAATTTACAGTGAAGTTGCCACTTGCATTAGTTGTGTAATACAAGACAACTTGAGTAGACGCATCAAAGTTAATCGTGCCGGTTGCCGCAGTTGCAGAGATAGTGACAGTCTCTCTAATTGTTGTAACAAACTCATTTGTGACAGTTGGGCTAGTAAGAGTTTTGTTGGTCAGCGTCTGCGTATCGGTTGTACCAACAACAGTCCCAGATGGAGCCGTCTTAGTTGCCCATGTGTCTAGATCAGTGTCCCATGCTTGCACGTTTGTGCCAATTGCAAGTCCGAGGTTTGTCCTTGCTGTTGAAGCAGTAGCCGTCAACTCAGACAGATTGTTTGAGGTTGACAAAAATCCAGTACCTGAGACATAGGCAGCTACCCAAATAGAGCCTGTCCATAAGCGCATCTCTGGCACCACGGTGTTGAAGTACAAAGCGCCAGCAAGCAGTGTGTTGCCGTCGTTGTCTAGCGTGGGGTTGCTGGCGTAAGGGCCAAGGTAGCGATCATCAAAGTTGTCGTATGCAGCCAGCGCTGAATCTCTTGCAGCCTCGGCAGCAACCTTTGCAGTGTTCGCGCTGGTGGCAGAGCTTGCCGCATTAGTTGCCTGCGTAGTCGCCGTTGTTGCGCTCGTACTTGCGTTGCTGGCCGAGGTGGATGCATTGCTTGCTGATGTGCTGGCCGCCGAGGCAGAGGCCGCTGCGTTGGTGGCCGAGGTTGTTGCAGATGAAGCGTCTACCAGTAGTGTCCACTTGGCAGAGTCAGCATTGGTGGTAATGGGCTGAGATCCACTTGATGTGTGTGCTGTGATTACTTGGAAGATGTTGTTTGTGGTTGTGTCTTTGGCTATGTCTCGCACATAGTAGACAGTGCTGGCCGCCCAGTTGCCACGGTTGGTGCCAAGGGTTTCACCCAAAGATGGATTGCCAGTAGCATCAAAGCCAAGAGTCTTATTAGCTCGCAATGATGCAAGTGGCAACACCATGTTGATGGTGGTTGGATCTGTCTGTGGCGCACTCAGCGCACGCTGTAGACCCTCAGAGTTTTGCTGGGCAAAGATAGTCTGGCTATCAAGTTCGTCGTTCAGCGTGTTGGCAAAGAAGTCGCCACCCGTGGTGAAGTCAGTAGTACGGGAGATCGTGCGGTTGCCGACAATGGCGTACTGGGTTGGCGAGGTTGGGGCAAGGGCAAGACCCGTGGCATTGATCAAGACTGAGCCAGTGCCGTTGGCGTTGATGGTCACGGCGTAGTGGGTGGTTAACGTCAGCAGCACCTCATCTTTGTAAACGGCAATATCGGTGTTAGCCAAGATCTCAAAGGTGAAAGCATACGGGCCAACGCCACCAGCGCCACTTGGCGCATAGACTGTTCGGCGTGTTACGTTACTAATTGGTACGGTGGCCATAATGCAATCCTTCCTGTTGGAAATTGTACTTTTTTAATCTGGTTTGTAATAGAGGCCATTAGCTTTTTTAAGCTCTTTAAGCTCATCGATTTTGAATTGCAATGTTGGGTCTTCGGCCTTGAGCTGGTTCTTGGCAGCATCCATGTACTTGGAATGCACACGCTGCACAGTCTTTTGCTGGTCATCCAGCGACAGCAAGTCAAATCCTGGGGTCTGCATGATGTTCAATACCTCTTGCTTAGATGGCAGCTCCTTGCCATAGATGGTCAGCAGCCGGTTGTATTGGAATGCGTCCACCTCGACCCCATCAACCTTGCGGTCAGGCATGCCAATGGGTGAGCCCATGCGCACCAGCAGGTCATCCACCTCAGAGAACTGTTGCGGTGTCACGCGAGTTGGCAGCACCAGTTCGTAAATTGCGCCGGTGCCTGACTTAGTTGTGTCACCCCACAGGTTTAATGTGTCCGGCAGGTCTGCGTTGAAGTAAGGTATGCGGGACTTGTACTTGTTAAACGCTTCAACAAAGCCACGCACACCCATGGGCAGATCAGGACTGGCGCGGGTATCTTTGTTGGTCGGATCGGACAGTCGCTCAATACCGGCCAGCAGTGAACTGTAGACACCAGCTGGTGAGCCGCCAATCACAAAGCCACCAAACTGTTTGACCAAACCGTCTACAACTTTTTTGCCGTCCACAGTGCCTTGCTGCGTGGTGCCAATTAGCTTGGCCACATCAGCCACGCCTTGCAGGTAGGGCTGCTCTTTTAGGTATTCGTACAAGCCGTAGGTGCCGCCAAGGAAAACCTCTTCGATCTTGCTGGCATCAGTCTCATGTTGGGCGTACTCAGCATAGTCAGCAGCGATGGCCAGCAGCGCAGAGACAGGCTCCATGCCGCTGTAGCTGTAGTAACTGTCGCCCACCTTGATGGAGTAGGGTTGCCAGCCGTCGCGCATCAACGCATCTCGGTCAGCCTTGCGAGCTGGGCCGCGCCCAGTAATCTTGCCCTCTCCAGCCAAGGCCGCATAGGTAGCAAGTACAGCAGATCCAAGCGTCACCTTGGCCAAGGCCATGTCGCGGAACACGCCGCCTTTGGCGATCTCCTCACGCCACGCAGAGGAGAGCGGGGCAAACGGGGTGCGCTCAATAACCTGCAAGCCAATGTTGGCTGGGGTCTTAAAGAACGGCACCACAATCTTGAGCGCTGGATGATTAAACGTCTGTTGCAGATTCTTGAGAGCTGGTGGCAGTTCGCTTGTAAAGGTGCCCTTTTGAGCAAACAGTGCGGCGGCCTCATCCAAGTCACGGGGCGGGTTCTGAAACAAGCTGATAGCTTCGGCCTCGGCCTTGGCCAGCGCATCAGCTTCCGGCATACCAGAGTCGAGCGCCTCGCGGTAGATCGATTTGCTGCGTCGAGTGATCTGAGTGTTGAGCTCCATGCGGTAGAGCACGCCCTTAAAGAACTCATCTTCGGACATCAGCAACCGGCCCGGCAGGGTGACCGCTGTGCCGTAGTAATCGATGGCCTTGCCCAGCCATTTGTCCTGCTCAATGCCAAAGCCAGCCGAGCTGATGGACGGCAGGGTGGTGCCCCGCTGCGCCTCAATCTTGCTCATCAAGTCGTTGGGTTGATTGTTCTTGAATGCAGTGCTGGCCAGATCAAAGCCTTCAACCAGCCCGTTGCGTAGCGACTGGATCATGGTCAGCGCTTCGTCGTAGGCGATCTTGTCGGCCTCGCTGCCGGGCACCAGCGCCTTGAATGAGCGCACACCCTTTGGCAGCACATTGCTGTAGAAGGCAGCCACCAACCGCTCTGGTATCTGATACAAACCAAAGGTGGTGTTAGACACCACGTTCTTGGCATGCGACACAGGGCTAGACAGTAAGCCGTTGATGAAGGTGGTGAACCACACATCCTTCAAGCCTGACATGGTTGACTTCTCAACCATAGAGTTGCGAGCAGCGCGTGACTCCAGCGTCAGGTAAGACTTGGCCATGTCTGACAGGGCAGCGTCACCACCGTATTCGTCAATCACTTGGCGCACCGCAGCAGCATTGCCATCACGGGGAATGCGAAACACAGCCAGCGATCTGGCAGTCTCAGTCTGGATGCCCTTGACACCGCGCTGGATCAGGCCGTGGAAGGCGATCTGCTGGCGCAGCTTGAGCTTGTCCACATCGGTGGCCGTGCCGCTGTTGACCATCTTGAACAGCTTGTCGAGTTCGTTGGCGCTGGACTCCAACACCTCAAGCGCTTTGTAGGTCTCAACCGCATTGGCCATCATGCGGCCATCGCTGCCGATCAGACGGGACAGAAAGCCTTCGTTGATGCCAGACTCTGCTGCCTTGTCCTTGATCTCTTGAAACGTGACGGCCTTGGTTCTGATATTGAGCGCATCAGCTACGCCACCAATAATCGCGGCGGCATCTTCGGTCTGATAGCGGGACAAGTTAAACGGCTCGTCGGGTGTGCCGCCGGGCTTGCCTTGGGTGACACCAAAGGTTTGACGGCGACTGACAGCACGGCCCACCTCATCGGTCAATACTTGGTCAGCTTCTGGGATCAGCTTAAACCTGCCAGCCTTGGCTGCTTCTGGTAGCTCTCCGGGTAAAGCACGGGCAGCTTCTGGCACCAAGTTGCGCTCAGCCTTGGCGACCTGCCGGGTGATCAGCTTGCGGATGATGGCATCAATGGGGCCACCAGCTACTTGGATGCCTTCATCCATGGTAGGTGTACCAAGCTCAGCAGGTATTGGCATCTCAGCATCAGCGCTTTGGTCAGCGCCGGGCATTGGCTCAAGCGGTATCTGATCGGCGGGTGTGCTGGACGCAGCGCTTGGAAGAATCTGGCCAAGTCGCTGTTCAAGGGATCGTTGTTCGATGGCCATTATTCAGCTCCAGAAGTTGGAGCTGCACCGCCCCGTTTTACGCTTGCTCGTTTTGCGGCTGGAGGTCTTTTGGCTCCGATAGATCCGCTGGCAGCTTGGCTTGCACCAGTTGTTTCCAGAGATCCAGCTCCGCTGGCGGTATTGAGTTTGGTGCCGAAGGTTGCGGCAAGTTCGTCGATTCGATCACGGTTGACTCCCGGCCATGAGTACCACGG
>Ga0209354_10000921_pt1 | contig 13179 bp, 8 predicted proteins | sample LauGreSpBDMM15DD_2_FD_187562 | JGI IMG/M metagenome (GOLD analysis project Ga0209354, IMG submission 187562) | Freshwater lake microbial communities from Lake Michigan, USA - Sp13.BD.MM15.DD (SPAdes) (version 2) | ecosystem: Environmental > Aquatic > Freshwater > Lake | place: Lake Michigan, USA...
TACAAAATGGAGTAGCTTTGCTACTGGTGCTGAAGGATTCTTGTCTAAAGACGGTGACGCGATGTTGGGTATGCTTACCTTGTTCGCAGTTCCTACAGACCCACTCCACGCAGCTACAAAATCATATGTAGACAGATTTATTAATGCTACATCAGGTGGAACTATTTTAGGTCCTTTGGTTGCTAGCGGTGCAGCTGCAAGTTATACTGCAACAGGCGGCGCTACTGTTAATATCAGTGCTGGTAGTTTAAATCTTACAAACGGTTCTACTCTTACAACTGACGGCACTTCTACACTTGGTAATACCCGTGTTTCTGGTACTTTAGACGTAGACGGCGACCTTAATGTTGATGGTGGTGACTTAACCGTAAGTGGTACTACTTTTAACTTAGCAAACACAACAGTTACAACAGTTAATTTGGCTGGTGCTGCTACTGCAGTTAATGTTGGTGCTGCTACTGGTACAACTACTGTTAAAAATAATTTAGTAGTTGATGGCGATACGCAAATTAAAGGTGGCGATCTTACTACCAATCAAACAACTTTTAATGTAATTAATACAACTGCAACAACTGTAAATGCATTTAATGCAGCAACAAACTTAAATATTGCAGGTGCAGGTACAGCAATCGAAATTGGTGCTGCTACTGGTCTTACTAGTATTAACAACAATGTGACAATTGATGGTGTACTAGATGTTATCAGCGGTACTACAATTACAAATACAACTGATGATCCTACTGGATTTGATAATCAGCATCCAGATACTCGCGGTGTGGTTGAGTACAGCGATAACGGTACACGAGTTTACGTAATTGATAAAAATGGTGATGTTACTGTTCGTGAAAATAGTCAGTTTGCTACTGGTACAGCGTATCAAACAGCAGCTGTTGCAAAAACTTTAGCAATTTATCCAGTAGCTGGGCAAACAAAGTTTGTGTATTACATTAACGGTGTCCGCTATGAAAAAACTGGTTTAGTATCTAGCACATCAGCAAGTATTAATGGTTACAACTATTTTTACTTTAATGGCGGTACACTAACAAATTCAACTACTCGTACTGACGAAATTTTAACAACAAAAGCAAATGTTGCTGCTGTTCGTGGAACTAGTCGAAATAATCGCAGCATTTCAGTTGAAGATCAACGTCATGGTATTTCCATTGACGGTGCTAGCTTAACATACATCAAACGTGCAGAAGGTATTAAGTTAGTAAGTGGTCATGGTATAACTCCCGGTACAGTTGGTGCTGGTACTTATACAAATACCAAAGCAGGCGAGTTACGTGATGCAGATTTAACAATCACAAGTCCTGTTAAGACAAGTAATAAATTCGTAGTTCGTGATGGCAATGACTGGAAACTAGCAGATAACGATGACAACTTATTAAGCTATAAGCTGGGTGTGTTAGGCAGCGTTACAGTTACTGCACAAGGCAGTGGCTATAGTGGATTGTCTACAACTCTTAGCGTTCAAGGTGACGGTCAAGGTGCTGTAGTTACTCCAGTTTTAGCAGGCGCTCCATTACAGACTATTACACTTAACAACGGTGGATTTAATTACGCTAATAACTCAACAGTTACGCTTTTAGGCGACGGTACTGGTGGAACCGCAACAATCGTTGTTCCAGCAGGTAAAAATATTGGTTCAGTAGCTATTACAGACCAAGGTAGTCGCTATACTACTGCACCAACTGCAACAGTTGTTGGAGGTGGTGGTACAGGAGCTACAGTTTCTATTGCGCTTAATTTAGGTACTCCAATTGCTGCAGTGCATATGGATGCACTTGGAAGCGGATATACTACTGCTAGTGCAATAATTAGTGGTGACGGTACAGGTGCAACAGCAACAGTTACAATTGTTGCAGGCGCAGTAACTGATATTAACTTAACTAATCCCGGCAACGGATATACTTACGCTACTGTAACTATTACAGGTAACGGTTCGGGTGCTACGGCAACTGTACACACCCTTAAGAACTATATTCAGGCTTATGAAATTACTAATGTTGGTAGTGGGTATACAAGTAATCCTACAGTAACTATTAATGGTGATGGTCACGAAGCAACAGCAACAGCAACAATTACTGCTGGTGGTGTAACAGATATTGTTATTACCAATGGTGGTCACGGGTATACTTTTGCTACTATGACAATTAGCGGTGGTGGTGGCAGTGGTGCTACAGCTAATCCTATCTTAAGCGGCTACCCTCTTAATTCTATAACACTAACAAATCGTGGTAAAAACTATACTAGCACACCAACAATCAACATTGTAGGTAATCAGTATAGTCAAGGCGGTACCGCTTCTGTAATACTTGCACAAGGTAATACAATTGATAGTATCACCTTAACAAACCCAGGTGTTAATTATACTTATGCTACTGTACAGGTTAATAGCAGTACAGCAGGTACAGCTGCAAACTTTACGGTTGCAGCCACACCAAGCGGTATTTTAGGTGTTACAGTTGTTAATGGTGGACGTCACTACAGTTATGCAAACATTATTGCAACTGACACAGGTGGGGCTACAGGTTTTGCAGCTACAACAACACTTACACCAGTTCCACAATATAACGGATATGTTAATCAAAGCACTGGTTACGATTTAAATAATATTCCTGCAGGTAAATTTACAAACACTTATTTTGTAGCAGTATCTAGCGCAGATCGTGTTGTAAAAGTGCCTAGCGCATATTTGTTTAATAGTATTCGTGAAGCGTTCCAGTATGCTAAAAAAGAAGTAAAAGAGCTACAAGATTACGGAATGCCTTTTGCGAACTATAAGTTCTTAGGTGTTTCAGTTATTGATAATTCTGGTCAATTAGTTACTATTCCAGGAACTAATCTTGGTGATGTTTTATACTATGACCTGTTAAACAATGACAACAATTCAGCTCCGCTTAATGCAGATGGTACTAAAGTAGGTCGCAGTTTAACTATTGCTGCTAGCGGAAATGCTGCGGCTTGGTTAGGTGCTACCGAATCTTCTAAAGTATATTACGTTGCCCCGCATGGTGTAGACCAAGTAACTAGCGGAAGTAACATGGCTACTCCGTTTGCAAGTATTAAATACGCTTGTCAACGTGCAGAAGAAGGCTCTACAATTTTTGTTAAAACTGGTGCTTATAGCGAGCAGCTACCTATCATAGTTCCCGCAAACGTAGCGATTGTTGGTGATAATCAGCGTACAGTCAATGTAGAACCAAAGGTTGGTCTAAGTGATGACGGTGTAACTCCAAATAATCAATCTACAATGTTTAGATTAAGCAACGGCTCAATCTTAAACAAGATGACTTTTAGGGGTATGACTGGCTGGGTCCCTGGATCAGTTCCTGGAGATATTACAACTTCTACAATTAAAGGTGTTGTTGTTGGATTTAATCCAGCATCACCAATCACCCACAAATCGCCCTATGTATTAGAGTGTTCGTTTATCGGTTCTGGCGCTATCGGTGCTTTAATTGATGGTACAGTTCACTCAACTGGTGCTAAAACCATGATTTTCCATGGCTATACTATTATTACTGATAATGGTGTTGGCTACTGGGTCAAGGACGAAGGCAAAGCAGAAATTGTAAGTTGCTTTACTTACTACAACTATTTTGGTTATGTAGCTACTGGTGGTGGATTTATTCGTGCACTAAACGGCAACAACAGTTACGGTACTTGGGGTGCAGTTTCTCAAGGTTTCGGAATTTCCGAAACACCAATTACTGGAGCCCTTTTAGGTCGACAATTAAACTTTGTTTATCAGGGCGGTTCAATTAATGTAGGCGATACTGCTAGTAGTATCGGCGCAACTCCCGCCCCCGCAGTAACATACGCAGTTACAGTAGCTAATCCAGGTAGTGGCAATGTTTATGTAATAGACGCTGTTAATAATCCTGTGCTTACATTAACTCGCGGTGGGGTTTACACATTTAATTTAAGCAACGCGTCAAACACAGGTCATCCACTTGCTTTTAAAGATAGTAATGGAACTATTTATACACAGGGTGTTGTTACTACAGGTACACCCGGCACAGCAGGCGCTCAGGTAGTATTTACTGTACCAAATAACGCTCCAGCTGGATTAAGGTACTACTGTACAGTTCACGGCGAAAGCATGGGTAACACTATAACAGCAACAGGTCTAGGTGCATTTGATGGGTTACTTGTTACTGGTACAGGTATTGTTACTAACGTACAATACAGCGCTAATAAAGTATACTTACGAAATACTACTGGCACATTTGGTTTTGGAAGTGCATTAAAGTTTACTAGTGGTGGCGTAGGTACTACTAGTGCAGGTACTTTAGAAGATCAAAAAGGATTTGTGCTGGTAATGAATGGCTTAACAGCTTTACCAAAACCAGGACAAAGTATTCAAATTGCAGGAGATACAGTTGCTTACGTAATACAAAGTGTAACTGGAACATACAGTAGTACAGCCAGTGAAATTGTAGTTGTGTTAGCACAAGAAAAACCAATGGGTAGCCCAACAGGTACAGCTGTTAGTTTACGTAGTAAGTATTCACAGATTCGCTTAACTGGTCATGACTTTTTATCAATTGGTACAGGCGGTACAGTTACTACAAACTATCCTGGAGAGCCAACACAACTGGCTGCACAAGGTAATGAAACACAAGAAGTTTATCCAGGTCGTGTATACTATGTGTCAACTGACCAAGACGGTAACTTCCGTGTAGGTGAATATTTCCGTATTGACCAAGCAACTGGACGTGCTACACTTAATGCTAATGCGTTTGACCTCGCCGGTTTGACTAGTTTGAAGCTGGGCTCGATCGGTGCACAATTAGGTGAAACTATTAACGAGTTTTCTAGTGATGGTACAATGTCGGGTAACTCAAATACTGCGGTTCCTACTGAACAGGCTGTAAGAACTTACACAGATGCTAGTATTGCTAAAAATGAATTAACTCCAGCAACACGTTCTTATACTTATAATCCAACTACTAAATTGTTAACTACAGCAGTAGAAGGTAACAGTACTTTGAGTAATATTACATATAACTCAAAGGGTCAAATAGCTTCATACACAGAAGCCCTAGTTTCAGGCGGAGTAACGTTTAGCAAAAATATTGTCTTAACTTACAATAGTGCTGGTAGAGTAACAGGAGTAGCAGTTACATGATAAAAATTAATAATAACATAACTTTTAGAAGGCAGGGTTTAAGATGACCGACATTCTAGTACAAAATGCTATTGCCGATGTATCGAATCAAATTAGGGCATCTTCACAAAAGGTAAACTATGTAGATGCATTTGGCACAAGCTTAAAAGACAAGGTAAAAGCACTAATTATATCCAGTGCTTCTAACGGACCTTACACGCAATTTTTAGCAGCTCCTGCAGCTTATTTATGCGATCTATCAGATGTGCAAAAGATTTCAAAATGTACTTGCAATTATTCAGGAAGTGGAACTAGTTCCACTTCCTGTAGTAATACTCAAAATCCTTGGACAAACGGCACAGTTTTAAAAGGTGCCGCTACAGCACCTGATCAAACAGCCGTAAGTACACGTATAAGACTTTTAGATACTGTTTTAAATAATATCTGGAATGAAGCACAAACACAAACAACACTCGATATTTATTTAGCTTATGTTGCCCTAAAAGATACCTTTACGGCGGAAAATACTACCACAGTATTAGGAAACTGGTATGGCGTGGGTATTAGTCCAAACGTACAAGGTGCAAGACTTAGTAACACAAACTTTATTAAAGTTTGCGGTGCTAGCGGGGCTTGGGCTTGTGGTTTAGGAGCTAGCTGCACCTGGACTGTACCAGCTGGAGCTACTCAAGTAAAGTTTCAAGTTTGGGGCGCTGGTATGGGTTCAAATCCTGGCTGCTGTTGTGGTGGAGCACCTTTTTCTTCTACGGGCGGTTATGCTGAAATGGTTATCAGTGCAACTCCAGGCGAGCAGTATTCAATATGTGCTGGCTGCAGCTGCCAAAGAAGTTGTTGCAGCAATGAAACACCAGGTTGCGGCTGCGCTAGTGGAGTTACAGGGCCAGGTATTTGTTGTTTACAAGGCAGCGGAGTAGGTTGCTATACTGCTAATTGCAATAACATGAATTTTATGCGTTGCCAAATTGGAGTTGGTAGTGCTTGTTATAGATTTCAGAATCCTTACTGTACTGACAGTGGACCTTGCTGGTGTAGCCAAAATGAGTACTGTTTCAGCAACAGTTGTGCAACTTGTGGAGTTGTTCCTGCTTATCCAGCTTGCTGTGAGCCTACATCACAAAGTTGTGCTACTTTAACGCGGGCAATTAAAGACGGGCCACAAAACGTAATGTTTGGTATAATTGGTGGTGGTTGTTTAGACACCAATAACTATGGTTATCACGTTCGTCCACCTATTATTAACTCTGATACAGGACTGCAGTTTACAGATGGTTGTACTATACAAACGTTTTCAAGCGGCAGTGCCTGCGGTGGTTGTAACGGCTGGCAGTGGGGTGCAGGTGCTTGGCACCCTGGTCATGGTGGATCTGGAACTCACGTAATGGGCGGGGAGAATACCCACAAAGGCGACTATGGCAGAGCCGGAATGGTACAAGTATCATGGGTTTAATTAAGATACAAAAAGGAAAACAAAATGGCTGATATTATAGTCCAAAATGCAATAGACTCAGTAAAAACGGCTATTCAAGAATCTGCGCAAAAATTTAACTATGCCGGAACTTTAGGCCAAACACTAGGCGCCTATTTAGAAACAATAATTAGGGCTAATATTACTACCGGCCCTTATGCTGCTTTAGCGTTAGCCCCTACTGGATTTCTTTGTGACTTAACTGCAATGACTAAGATTTCGTCTTGCACTTGTAATTACTCAGGTAGTGGTACTACCAGCGTAGCTGATAGTAACACTAATAACCCGTGGACAAACGGATCAGTGTTAAAAGGTGCCGGTGATTTAAGTGTATTACAAATAAGCAATAGATTTTTTGAACTTGCACCAGTATTAGGAAATATTAATAACTTAGTAAGCGGTGTGCGTTTAGATGTTTACATGGCTTATTTAAAGCTAAAACAACAATTTATTGAGGAAAATGCTACTAGTATTTTACTCAACTGGTTTGGAGTTGGAGCCCCCGCCGCTGATGGAAAACCACTTAGTTTTACTAATAGAATAAAAGTTTGCGGTACAAACTGGCGGTATGGTCAAGGAGGTGCATGTACCTGGACTGTACCAGCTGGAGCTACACAAGCAAAGTTTCAAGTTTGGGGTGCTGGACAAGGTTCAAATCCTGCTTGTTGCTGTGGCGGTGCTAGTTTTGGTGAGAATGGTGCTTATGCTGAAATGACTATTTCAGTAACTCCAGGTAATCAGTATTCAATATGTGCTGGCTGCAGTTGTTCACGATATTGCTGCAGCAATGAAACCCCAGGTTACGGCTGTATGAGTGGTGTCAGTGGTACAGGTATTTGCTGTTTAAAAGCTGACGGAGCTCATTGCTATCAGAGCAACTGTGACGATATGAACGGTGTAAGAGTAAATATCGGTGCGGGCGGCGTATGTACAAGATTTGAGAATGTTTACTGCACGTCAAGCGGACCTTGCTGGTGTAGTTATGGTGAGTACTGTTTTGAAGGCAGCTGTGCAACTTGCGGAGTTGTGCCGGTTTATCCAGGTACTTGTGGTTACACTATAGGATGTAGTTGTGCTACTGACGGCGCTGTTGTTAAACACGGACCAACAATGGTTATGTGCAGTATTCACGGCGGTGGTTGTTTAGATACCAATAATTATGGATATCATATTAGACCTCCAATTATTAATGCAGATACTGGTGCTGAGTTTACAGAAGGCTGCCGTTGCCAAACGTTCACAAGCGGAAATTGTTGCGGCGGATGTAATGGTAAAGACTGGACAACACATCCAGGCCATGGCGGGGCTGGAACGCACGTAATGGGTGGCGACAATCAACACAAAGGCGACACAGGTCGCGGCGGAATGGTACAAGTATCATGGGTTTAATTAAGATACAAAAAGGAAAACAAAATGGCTGATATTACAGTTAACTATTCATACAAAATACCTAACGAACAATACATAAATAATTTTTCGGAAGGTTTAATGGGGCAGTTTACATACACAGGCCCAGAAGTTTTAGTTATAACCCTACCTCCTGACGGTTCGGGTTATACCCAGAAACTAGACGGACCTGTTTATGACGGGGAAACTCAAATTGAAATTAATGTTAAAACTAATCCCGAACTTTTGCCACATGCGCAACTATTGTGGGGTCGTCCTTATGGTTTTGAAGCAGAATTTACAGAAGTAACATTAGAAGATAACACTATATACAAAGAGCAAACCAACAAAACTATTCACGATTACTACTGGGCTCCAAGATTTAATATGCAAACACAGACTTGGCCAACAGAACTGGAACTAATTGTTCGTGATGCCTTAACGCCTAAAATGCGCACTTATATTGCCAAAGGCGAAATGTTTGTAGAAATCTTAGAACAGTTTGAACTAGAGGCAACCGAACAAGCAAAACTTACAACTTATAAAACAGCTTTAGCTACATATAAGCAACGTACTGCTTTTCCTTGGAAATATCCTGGTATAAATCCATGGGATTTAGAAGCACCAAAAATTCCAATGGCACTTATTCAGAAAGTAAATGAAGCTAAAGAGTCTGGATTCGTTACAGAACCTACCTAACTAAAAATTAACTTGATATTTATACATCAAACTGATATAATAGATGCTTCTATAATATTTTTACAAAACTAAATAATGAAAAAAGCTTTTTTTATTAATGGTGGCGCAGGGAGAGTTCTCTGCGCCATTCCTGCACTTGAGCACTATAAACAACACGTAGACCCTACAGTTGTTATTGTTGTTGAAGGCTGGCTCGAACTATTCTTTAATAGTGCTATTCTGCGAGATAATGTATATCCTGTAGGGCATAAAGGATTATTTCAAGATAAACTACTTGACAGAGAAATTATTACTCCTGAACCCTATAGGTTAAATGCTTATTTTACACAAAAGTGTAATCTAATACAGGCGTTTGATATTCTAATCAACGACTTAAAAGAAATACCCAAAACAAAAGAATTTAAATTAGATATTTCCAGAGTAGATCAAGCTTATGGGCATAATCTAATTAATGAAATTAAAAATCAAACTGGACGCCAAAAAGTCGTAGTATTTCAGCCTCTTGGCTCAGGTGCTGCCGTCAATGGCAACTTTTTACTAGATACTTCAGGCAGAAGCTTTGAATTAAAAGATATTGTACATATTACAAAAGAATTAACAAAACACTATGTTGTAGTCCTAATGACAAACATTAATATTCCTGTTAATGAGAACATGGGAGCAGTAGTACCCAACGCTAATTTACTAGAGTGGATGGGAATTATTAATGCTGCTGATTACTTTTTGGGATGTGACAGCATGGGCCAACACTACGCACACGTACTAGGTAAACCAGCTACTGTTGTAATAGGTTCAACATTTCCAGAGAATATTTCTTATCCAGATAGTAAAAACTTTACAGTTATTGACAACGGTAAAGATGCTCGTAGATACATTCCTATGAGAATCACCCAAGACTTTGTAGGTGATAGAAATAACCAAGACGCAATGGTTTTAACGGATAAAACCGTTGAACAAGTAATTAAAAGTGTTACTGATAAACTAGGCAAAACAAAACAAACAAAAGAGCCTATTAAACCAGTAGAACTTCCACACGTACACGGCCCTGACTGCAAACACGCAGGAGAACCGTTAACTACACCTCCTTTTGCTAAAAAATTAGCAAATGTTTAAAATTACACACAAGGTTTATAGATGTTAAAATCCGGTTATATCTTAGGTATCTCACGAGGCCATAATGCTGGTGCGTGTTTGCTTAAAGACGGTAAAATTGTTTTTGCTATTGAAGAAGAGCGCCTTTCGAGACAAAAATACGATGGCGGCCCTTATGCCGCTATGATGAAGGTCAAAGAATATACTAATAAACTAGACTATATATTTATTTCCCACACCCAGCCATTAGAAGGTGGATCTGCAACAGTCGAATTTACTGGTGATAATGTGTACGTAGGGTTGGCTAGAAAAATGGGATTGATTCAACGTAAGAATGTAAACTTACGTGAGCATCCACAAGTTTTTGACTTGAGTCATCAACATCATAAGATTCATGCAGCGTGTGCCTTTTATCGCAGTGGTTTTGATTCTGCAGTAGCGTTAATTGTTGACGGTGCAGGTTCTTGCGAGTATTTACCAAACTCACATTTGTGGGAAGTAGAAAGTATTATTAGCTGTGATTATCCTGCAAACTTTAGTACTTTATATAAACATCAAGGAACAGTTAGTCAAGTACCTACAGGAGTAGATCCAGCACGTAGTGCAAAACATTTAAATGAGTCAGGAACTTTCTTTAGTGTAGTTTCAGATACTGCTGGTATTGTTAAAGTATATGAAGCAGTAACTGAGTACTGTGGGTTTTCTGGTATTGAAGCTGGTAAGACTATGGGACTATTTCCATACGGTCAAGAAAACCCAAATATTCCTAAATTATTTAGATCAGATACTCAATTTCCGTTTTCAGACAGAAACCTTACTATCCCAACATACCCAGGCTCAGCAATAATTAACCGACAGATGTTTGAGTCTTTGAATGAGTACCTACCAGAGGGCGAAACAGACGTTACACAACTTCAGTCTCGTAGAGATTTAGCTTATGCGTTACAGACACAAAGTCAAGAAGAAGTATTAAAACTAATACTTAAAGCTGTTGAAATATCTGGTAAAAATAAAGTAGTATTAAGTGGTGGTTACGGCCTTAACTGCGTAGCAAACTACTACTACTTACAAACTTTGCGGGAAAAAGGCATTGAGCTATACGTAGAACCAGTATCTAATGACGGCGGTACTGCTATTGGTGTAGCACTATGGGGCTACTATGACTTTTCGCAATCTTTTGATAAGTTAAATGCTCGAGAAATTTATCTAGGTCCAAAATACGAATATACTCAACAAGAAGTAGAAGCCGTAGCAGCAGAGTATAGTGCAACTATTAGTGATGTTACAAAAGAACAAATTGTTGACTTAATGACTTCTAAGAACATTGTTGCAATGTTTCAGGGTCGTAGCGAAAGCGGGCCACGTGCATTAGGTAATCGATCACTAATGTTTGACCCTACTTTTGTAGATGGTAAAGATTTTGTAAACGAAATCAAGCACCGCGAGTACTTTAGACCTTTTGCAGGCTCGATCTTAGAAGAAGATGTGCACGAGTGGTTTGATCTTCGTGGTATGCCAAATAGTCCACACATGATGTATGCTGTAAACTGTCAACCAGGTGTTGAACATAAGATTCCAGCAATTATTCACGTAGACGGCACTTGTCGTATTCAGACTGTTACGCGAGAAGAAAACCCACACTACTACGATGTAATTAAAGCTTTTAAAGAAAAAACGGGCGTACCTATTATCTTTAACACTAGCTTTAACTTAGGTGGAGAGCCTTTAGTAGAAACACTAGAAGACGCACTGTGGACTCTAAGTCAAACAGGTATCGACTACTTGTACTTACCAGAATACAATAAATTAATTACTGTAAAAGTAAAACAACAAAAATGAAAATCTTTGTAAACGGCACTTTTGACGTCTTACATCCAGGCCACCTAGACTTGCTGAACTACGCAAAAAGTCTAGGTGACTTTTTACTGGTAGCAATAGACTCGGATGATCGAGTTGCCAGTAAAAAGGGATTGGACAGACCTTTCAACCCACAATATAATCGACAAAAACTACTTGAAAACTTAAAAGCAGTTGATGAAGTAGTTGTTTTTGATAGCGATCAAGAACTAACACAAACTGTAAAAATACTAAGGCCCGACATAATGGTTGTTGGGTCAGACTACCAAGACAAAACCGTAATCGGTTCGGAATATGCTAAACAACTTAGATTCTATACTAGATCAACACCTTTCTCAAGTTCCCAAGTTCTGGAAAATTTTATTGCTAGGCGATACTTGCACAGATAAGTATGTGTATGGTACTATTGACCGCTTAAGCCCTGAAGCACCTGTGCCCGTGTTTGTGCCTAAACATGAAGAAACACGTCGTGGCATGGCAGGTAATGTAGAAGAAAACTTAAAAGCACTAGGGTGTGACGTTGACCTACTTACTCTAGCAGGCAGTACAAAAACACGTTTTATTGATCAGAGGTCTAACCAACATATTATGCGTTTAGATCAAGATGCTAAAGGCGGGCCTATAGAACTGGCAGTAGCTATTCCCGCAATCTATGACGCAGTAGTAATTTCAGATTACAATAAAGGCTGTATTAGTTACGAACTAGTAGAACAAGTACTCCAACAATTTCGCGGCCCTGTGTTTATTGACACAAAGAAAACAGATCTTGCAAGGTTTGAAGGTGCTTTTGTAAAGATCAATAGTCTAGAAAATTCACTTGCTAAAACCTTGCCTTCGCAAATAATAGTTACACTAGGTAGGCAAGGCTGTGAGTACGCAGGTCAAGTATACTCAGCACCACAAGTAGAAGTTGCAGATGTATGCGGAGCAGGCGACACATTCTTAGCCGCCCTAGTATACCAATTTTTAACAACAAATCAGATTCCAGAAGCATTATTATTTGCTAATCGTGCTGCTGCAGTAACTGTAAAACATATGGGTGTTTATGCACCTACACTGAAAGAAATCGATGAGGCTTGAAGGCTTTGTACCAAAAGGTTGGGGTTCAGAAAATATTTGGGCTACCAATGACAAGTATTGTGGTAAACTACTACAGTTTAATAAAAATGCCAAATTTTCAATGCACTTTCATGCCCACAAAGATGAGACTTGGTACGTGCTTAGCGGCAAATTTAAAGTAGTAGTTATTAATACAGCCGATGCTTCACAAACAGAACACGAACTTAGTGTTGGCGATGTGTGGCACAATCCAGTACTATTACCGCATCAATTAATCTGCTTAGAAGCGGGCACAATTATTGAAGTTTCAACACCAGATTCAGTAGAAGATAATTATCGTGTTGCCAAAGGTGACAGCCAACAATGAAATATATTATAGATATTGACGGAACAATTTGCTCAGTTGTTCTTAACGATGATGGCAGTGTAAACTATGATAAAACACAGCCGTACAAAGACAGAATTAAAAAAATCAATAAGTTAA
>Ga0209354_10000922_pt1 | contig 13168 bp, 6 predicted proteins | sample LauGreSpBDMM15DD_2_FD_187562 | JGI IMG/M metagenome (GOLD analysis project Ga0209354, IMG submission 187562) | Freshwater lake microbial communities from Lake Michigan, USA - Sp13.BD.MM15.DD (SPAdes) (version 2) | ecosystem: Environmental > Aquatic > Freshwater > Lake | place: Lake Michigan, USA...
ATATACCAATAGAGATTTTAGTTCCTTAAGACAAGCATTAATAGAATTTACTAAAACATATTTTAGTAGTACATATAATGATTTTAGTGAAGCCTCACCTGGTATGATGTTTATCGAACAAGCATCATATGTAGGGGATGTACTTTCATATTATACTGATGCTCAATTAAAGGAATCATTTATTAATTTAGCTGGTAATAAAAATAACATTTATCAATTGGCACAAAACTTAGGATATAAGCCTAAGATTTCTTCTCCTGCTACAACTACTTTGACTTTATATCAAACAATGCCGGCATTAAATGGTGAGCCAGACGATAGATACTATTTAAAAATAAATGAAGGAATGACGGTTAGTTCTAAATCGTTTCCAAATATTCAATTTATAACAACAGATATCGTTGATTTTGCTGACCCTTATAATAGAGAAATCACCGTATTTCAAACCGAAAGTATAACAGGTAATGTATTATTATATTTAGTAACTAAAACTATAACCGCTATAAGTGCAGCGAGATATACACAAACATTTGATTTAGGAGAATTTAAACCAAATCCAACGGTTAAGGTTAATAGTACAAATTTTATTAAAATAGAAAAAGTTACGGATGCAAATCAAAACATCTATTATGAAGTTCCGTATTTAGCACAAGAATTGGTTTATATAAAATCACCAAATTCAGAATATACTGAACCAAAGCTTTCTCATAGTCCAGAATCACCTAAATATCTTTTAAAATTACAAAAAACAGATAGAAGATTTACAACTAGATTAATAGATGAACAAAATATTGAATTAAGATTTGGTAGTGGAAATGCATCTACACCGGATGAGTTATTAATTCCAAATACAAAAAATGTAGGATTGGGATTAAACAATTCAATTAATAGAATGGGTGAATCATTTGATCCTTCTAATTTTTTAAAAACAAACACATATGGTATTGCACCAGCAAATACAACATTGACAGTTACTTATTTAGCGGGTGGTGGTTTATTATCAAATGTTCCAAGTGGTGAATTAACACAAGCAAATTATGTATCATTTATTGAAGATATATTATCGATACCTGATATAGATTTACCTACATATCAACAATGTAAAAGTTCATTGGGTGTTGAAAATTTACAATCAGCAAGTGGTGGTAGAGGTAATGAAACATTAGAAGAAATTAGAGAAAATGCAATTGCAAACTTTGGTGCACAAAATAGAGCAGTAACTAAAAAGGATTATGAAGTTAGAGCATTGGCAATGGACCCAATTTTTGGTAGTATTGCTAAAGCATATGTAGAACAAGATGGTAACATAGATACAGGAGCGGCCCAACAATTATTAAGAAATCCATCGGTTAAAAAAGATTTCATTGGTTTAGTTAAAAATTTACAAAAATCATCTGATACTGAAATTATAGATGCCTTAGATGTATTTTTAAAAACAAAACAAACCTTTGCAGTAGAAAGTAATCCATTTGCAATTAATTTGTATTTATTGGGATATGATACATATGGTAATTTAGCTAATTTAAATCCTACTATTAAACAAAATTTAAAAACGTATTTAGAAGAATTTAGATTAATGACAGATGCTATTAATATTATAGATGGATATGTTATTAATATTGGGGTTAATTTTGATATAACCGTATTTTCAAATTATAATAAAAGAGAAGTAGTTTTAAATTGTACACAAGCAATTTCTAATTACTTTGATATCACAAAATGGAAAATGGCACAACCAATTAATATAAGTGAATTAGAATTAGAAATAGCAAATGTAGCGGGAGTTTCTTCCGTTCCTAAAGTTGAAATTATGAACTTAGTAGATGCAAGTGGAACTATGTATTCTCAATATTCATATAACATTGTAGAAGCAACTAGAAACAAAATTGTTTATCCATCGTTAGACCCTTCTATATTTGAATTAAAGTATCCGGGTAAAGATATTAAAGGGAGAGCATTATAATGATATTATTTTATACAGCATCACAAGATGCAACTATATACTTACAACAACCTTACCAAAATACCGGTATAGATGAAATGTTGGAATTATCAAAAGTATATTATGGTGATACACCTGATATGAGTAGAGTGTTAATTCAGTTTAATAATATTGAATTACCAATTGTTCCATTTAGTGCATCATTACAATTAAAAATAACTAAAGCAGATGAAATAGCTGCTAGATTTAATATTGAAGCATATCCAATTTCACAAAGTTGGGAGAATGGTACTGGTACTCGTTTTGATAACATTACTACTAATGGAGTTACTTGGTATTATAAAAATGGTGATAATACAACTACTATTTGGAATAATACATATGTAGTAGGACAAGGAGCTAGTTTTAACCCCTTTACAACGGGTTCTCAGACTGGGCTTGGTGGTACATGGTTTACATCATCGGTATCAACACAATCGTTCCAGTACACAATAGAAGATATTAATTTAGATGTTACTGATTTTGTAAAAGAATGGAATAGTGGTAGCATAGAAAATAATGGTATTATAATTAAGTTCTCTACTGATAAAGAAAACGATTCGGTTGATTATGGTAGTATTAAAATGTTTTCAAAAGAAACTAATACAATATATCAACCTAAATTAGTTATTACTTATTTAGAAGATGATTCGGTTAGTGGCAGTTTGACTACTATTACTGATTTTATTAATAGCAGTAGTTATGATGTTTCATATAGATGTTATTCACCGAATTTAAAAACTTCATATCACGAAGGTCAAAAGGTAACTATTAAAATTGATGCAAGAGAATTATATCCAATCAAACAATTTAATTCTACATTTGCATATCAAGTTAAATATTACTTACCATCTTCGGCATATTATAGTGTTATTGATACTTTAACAAAAGAAACAATAATAGGATATTCGGATGCAAGTAGAGTAATACAAGGAGAATTTAATAACTTAGTAAAATTAAACTTTTCAAATTGGCCAGTTGGTAGAAACTATACATTGTTAGTAAAATCAATTGATGACCATAATGAAGAAATTTTTGAAATCGGTACATTTGATATTTACAAATAATGGCACTAACTAAAAAATATATAGATACAACTAATAGTACGGAAGAAACGATTACTACTAAATTATATTTAGACCAATATAATACGAATGAATTATCTAAATCAGTTAATTTACAGGTAACTGAACTTATAAAACCATTACCTGAAATACGATTAGATTTAGTTCCCAAACCAATATATGATACCGAATTATCACATAGTGCGGATTTACAAATTGAAGTAAATATGTTAAACGCAGATGTTGATTCTTTAAAAGCAAGAGTACAGGCGTTGATGGCGGATAGTAGTTCTTTATATCTTGATAATGATAATTTAAGAGTTCAAAATGCAGTTTTAAATAATAAATTAGGCTCTATACAAAAAACAACATTAGATTTAAAATCTAATTTAACAACATCATTAACTAAAGCTATAAATGAAGCAACTGAAAGAACTTCAATCGAAGCAGAGAATACAGGACTAGTAGCACAAAAAACCGCATTGATTAAACAAATAGATACATTAAATAATTTATTAGCACAAGCAAATGCAAGTTTACAAGTAGCACAACAACAATTAAGTGCTAAACAACAAGCGGTTGCAGCGGGTGGTATTGCAACGGGTGAATTATCTACAATTGTATTTGATGGTGGTGACCCTACCAAAAAGAAAGTTGAAGGAAAAGATTTAGCAAATGATTATAATGGTGGTACTGCCCCGGCTGGTAAATTTGCTGCAGCTGGTGACCCTTGGAAAAATAATTTTAGTGCATATTTTGATGTAGTTGCAGGGCCTAAAGATATATTAGTAACAATTGAGCCGATAAGTGGATATAAGCAAATCCCATGGGATTTTGGTTTCTCATTGCCTATTAAATTAAAAGCAAATGAAACAAAAAGATTTGTAATGAATGATAAATCAAATTCAGCATGGGTAACTGGTAATAATGGTAATGATGGTGGTAGTTTTTGGAAAAGCTCAAAACCCTCAGTTACCGATTGGAAATTTACTATTAAAGCTACCGATGTAGACGTTGCTGGGAAAACTGAAAACAAGGATTTTTCAATGCGAACTCATAAATATTAAACTATGGCAATAAAAGATTTTAAAAATATTGAAAACATCAATCTTAATTTAGATTCAACTGCACAATTAGTTAGTTCTAAAGATTTGAATGTATTTAAAACAGTAGTTAAAAATGTTACTGATTTTGGAATGTCTAAAAATGATGTTATAGAATTTAGATTATATGATTTGGCAAATAATTTATTGGAACAAACAAACGGGGTTACTGTTAGATATATTCATAAAGACGATTTAAATAGATATCTTAAAAGTGATATAGACCCTTTAACACAAGAAAAGATATTTGATATTGATGTTGAAAAATTAGTAAATGACGCCGGATATGGTAATGGTGAATTTAATGTAGTATTTAATTTTGTTAAAAACTATATTGGATTAGATGATAAAAAACAAAGAGTTTGGATACATGAAATATCACCAAGTAGAACGGAGATTCGTATTCAACCATTGATAACTACCGATATTGTACAAAATAATAAAATAACTTCTAGATATAATTCTTTTATAGATAACGCATTAGAATTAAGAGAAAATTTAAGTACAATACAAAAACAAATAGATTCAATACAATTACAAATTAGTGATTTAATTGATAATCATTTAATACAACAACACGGACCTAATTGGTTATCGGTTGTTAAAAAAGATTTTAAATTTGGAAATGATTCTCAATATAAAGCATTTAAAGAAAAAATATTTACAGATTTTAAACAAAGTGTATATAATCAATTTGATGGTAAAGAATATAAATTAGGAAGTACTAACTATGGACAATTGGCATCTCAACCATTCGATTTAGATGAATTTTATAATACAAACCAAGTTCAAACATTGTTAATAAATAGATTAAGTGATTCTATTGATTATAATATGAAAAATATTACATTTATAGATTATCCACAATCAATTAAAGATGTATTGAAAAATAAAGTAGATAATCAATTGTTACAATCATTAATAACAACTACCGCAACTTCTACTTCTAATTTAACTCAAAATAGTAAATTAACCGGTTTGGATAAAACTATTATAATTACTCCAAATAAACCAATTGAAGAAGAACCCGTTATTATTAAAATTAAACCAGCGGTAGAACCACCATTTGTAGAACAAAAGGTACCAACACCGGAACCTTTACCGGCACCTACTCCTACACGTACACCGATTGATAATGGATATAGTGGTGGTGGAGGATATAGTAGAGGTGGTGGTGGAGGTAGTGTTAGAGATGGTGATGGATTTAATACTGGCTATAATAATAGTAGAGTTGAGAGAGATTTGAATATGGAGACATTTCAATAAAATAGAATATTTATAAATAATGGCAATAAGACATAATAGACAATATAAGATGGCACTACCTGGTGATGAATTGGGAAAGGCATACGACCCTAATGGTGGATATTTAGGTGATAATTCATTGCCATATGATGGTGGATATTTAGGTGGTGGTGGTGGATATAGTGGTGGTGGAGGGTTCGGTGGTGGTGAGAGTGGATTCCCAACACCTGTTCCAACAACTCCTCCTGGAAATGATATAAAGTTATTTCTTAATAATATAAGTGAATTTAAAAATCAAGTAACATTTGATGTACAAAACAATGTGTATCAAGAAGGTGGTACACTTTTAGTTGATTCAAACAAAATTAATGATAGGTTATTCATTAAACCAATTGTAAATGATAAATTTAAAATAAAAAACTATTTTGAAGTAATAAAAACTACAATTCCGGAAAGTATTATTACAACTGAATGGGTTTCTGAATATACTGAATCTGCATTCAATTTTGATTTTGCTTCTTCTATGATGGGTGGTATGGGTGGTAATACGGGATATAGTGGATTAGGATATAATTTGGGATATTTAGGAAATCCTACCGGTGGTCGTTGGATAAATAAAACACAAACTGTTCAATCATCTGGTGTTTTAATACAAGAACTGAATATTGATGGTACTATAAAAGGTAAAGATTTTTTAAAATTACCTTTAACGCATACTTTAAATTTTGATATTGAACAAGTAAAAAAGGCAGCAGCGGTAATTACAAATACAGTTACACAGGCTATACAATTTACATCAAATTATAAGAATGATACTTTAAATAATGAAATAAATATTAAAGTTACTTCAAGTGATTTACCAAATGGAGTAGTTAATACAAAAATACAAAATGAAGTAAAGTTTACAAATTCAAATGGAGTAATTGGTCCTGTTAAAATTGAACTTAGTGGATTTGATAAATTTTTATTTAAAAATATTAGATGGCAATATACCGATAAATTCAACGAAGGCTCCGATTTAAATTTAGGTGATTTCAATATCGTAAATGATACAGTATTTAATATTGATTCTGCGACTTTTAATAGAAACATTTTAATATTAGTAGAAGTAGACCCCGATAATGCAGATTATCCTGTTTTAAATTTAGTTACAAATACAATAGAACAAAGTATTTTAGAATCAGTATATGCTTCTACAACTAATTCTAAATTAATTGATGTTAATTTTGATTTAAAAAATACGGATTTTATAAAAGTAACTACACCTTACAGACAATATAATATTGATGTAAGTGCAACAACTAAAATTCTTACTAAGATACAATTTGATTTAAAGAAAGATTTTTTAAATAATGAAGGTTCTTTTAAAATAGCATTAGTTCCATCTTCTACCTTATATGGTGATGGTGCACCACAATATGTTATTATTAAATTATCTAAAACATTTGATACACCAATAATTGATAAAATTGATTATCCAACAAATGTTTACATTCCATCCTATACATTTGGAGATGTTAACTTTAAAATATCTTTTGAATCTAAATTAGCAACAACCGTTTTAGTATATCATTCTAAAGAAGATGATAATACTGCGTTGGGCAAGTTTTCCGGTAAAGACTTTATTAGTTTAAATTATAAAGATTTAAAAAATAGAAAAATAATTAATTCACCATTGGACTTATTAATTGTTCCATATAATGGTAATATTAAAGGTGAAATAGAAAGAATAACAATTAATTTTGATGATGCGGGTATTTATGTATCTACTACTGAATTAAAGACTAGTTTATTTAACGCGATTGCTGCTAATTTAAATATATCGTTAGGAAACGAACAAAAATATTTATCTCACTTAGCATCGTTTGATATAGATGATAAAGAAATATTAATTTCTAATTGGGATATAGATTATACAACTTTTACTAAATTTAAAAAAGATAGTATTGGTAATAGTATTCCAGATGGTGAAATAAGTAAAAGTATTGTATTAAAATTATATGAAGCATTACCTGCTAATATAAATAAGAATGATACATTATGGGTATCTCGTTTAATGTCTTTACCTATTATTCAAAGAGTAGTAGTAACAAGTAAACCGGAAACCAATGCATTACCATTAAGAGCACCAAATTTTAATATAGAAGTTGATTATGTAAAAGGACAATCTACAATATACGAATCATATGATGATTTAATATTGAGTGGTAGTACATCATCTCAACAAATTGTAGATAAATTACTTTCACAAAATTTTGTAGAAACAAATAGAATCAACATAGATTATTCTAGCTTTTCTAACTTTGTAAAATATAGTAGTGTAGTTGAAAGATTAGCAAACTTTAAATACAAAAAAGAATTAGCAGAATATTACGAAGATAGAATTGTATATTTAACTGAACAAACTCAAAGTATTAATGTAGTACAAGATATTACAAAATATTCTGAAAAATTATCTACATTAGTTAGTGGGTTTGATGGTTGGGAAAATAATTTAGTAAGTGGCTCATTAATTTTTACAGCAGATAGTGCTTCTTACGAATCATTCCCTGGTGGTAGATTTAATCTATTAAGTGGTGAAAATGCATTTATAAATAATGGTACTACTTATGTTACTAATTTAAATACTACATTAAATAATTGGTATTTAGGAACGATGGATTCGGCATCGGTTTATGATAATATGAACCTAAATGCATTAAAAAATAATATCCCACAATTTATAAGTGAAGATGAAGCAAATTCGGATTACTTATTATTTTTAGATATGGTTGGTAACCACTTTGATATTCTTTGGAGTTATATTAAAGGTATGACAGACCAAAGGATGATTACTGAAACTAATTCATATGGTATTAATGATGAATTACTTTATAACTATTTAGAATCATTCAGTTGGGATGCTAAGAATTTAAATTCAAATAAAAACCTATGGGGTTATTTGTTTGGACAGGATGGAGCAGGAAATAATGTATTAAACAATGATGATGGTTATACAATTACTCCAGAACAATATACCAAAACGGTTTGGAGAAGAATTGCAAATAACCTACCTTATTTATTAAAACACAAAGGTTCTAAACGTGGTATAAAGGCGTTAATGAGTACATATGGTATTCCACAATCAATGCTAACTATAATGGAGTTTGGTGGACCGGTGGTAGATGATGCAACTCCTTCTACATTTACATACGAAACATTAAGTTCTACATTGGTACTTAATACGGGTGCATACTTAACTGCTAGTTGGGATGCGGGAATAGTTAAAGCAATTCAATTTAGAATTAAACCAACATATGATACGGTTGTAGAATTAGTAAATGGATTTGATTTTAGATTATACATAAGTGGTTCTACTAATAATCAATTGGGTAGTTTACAATTAGAATTAGAAGGTAATAATGTATTATCATCATCAGCATATTCTTTCTTTGATGGTAATTTTCATTCTATTTTAATAAATAACGATTACGATGGAAATTATTCTGCACATTACGGATATGCGGATAAAGATAGAATTGTAAAACAAGGAAGTGTAACGGGTAGTGGTATTACAGCATGGTGTGCAGATGTTGATATTAAAGTTGGTAATTTTAATGGAGAATTAGATGAATTTAGATTATGGAAAGAACCATTACAACCATCTATATTTGATTTACATATTTTAGGTAGCGAACTGATTGTAGGAAATACAATGAAAAGTTCTACTGAAGATTTATTATTAAGATTAGATTTTGAATATCCACATTCTTTATATCCAACTGGAATGATAAAGAACGTTGCACCAATTACTACATTTATGAATGATGTGAGTGCAAGTGGGTTTTATTCTGCATCTCAATACAATAGTAGTTCATCTCAACATTGGAATTATAAATACATTGATAAAGATGTAACAATTACGTTACCAAACACAGGTGCAAACAGGTTATCAAATGATAAAATCAGATTTGAATCACAAGAATTAATTAGTGATTTATCTCCGGCTAAAAGAGCAACTAAAAAATCATTTGAAACTGCTAAAATGGATTCAAATAGAGTGGGAATATTTTTCTCACCTAACAAAGATTTGGATTTAGATATTGCTAAATCATTAGGTGGTGGTAGTTTAGATGATTATATAGGTGACCCATCCGATGATTACAAAAATACTTATAAAGAGTTAGATACTCTTAGAGAATATTATTTTGAAAGAGTATCACAAAGAAACATTTATGATTTTATTAAATTAATTAAATTCTTTGATAAATCATTTTTTGTTAATCTTAAAGAAATGATGCCGGCTAGAGCAAAGGTAACCGAAGGATTATTAATTGCACCACACTTTTTAGAAAGAAGTAAACTTAAAAGAAATAAACCGACTGCAATTAATGAGCAGCACGAAGGCATAATCACCGAAACCCAAATTACAGAGTTAACAAGTACCTTTGATGCGTTTGATAGTAATTTAAGTTTATCGGGTTCATTGGAAAATATTAGTGGAGTAAACGAAGGACTTGATGCATTTTTAACAGCATCTAACGTTTATAACTTTAATGGAGAGTACGATACCTATGATGCCAATATCAATAATATTATAATAGATATAGCAAGTGGTGAATACGATACATATGAAAGTGAAATTGATTATAGAAGAAATGACCCTACTATAACAACCGAATTTGATTTATTCTCAGCGGGACAAATTGTGGGTATGGATGATAACTATATTAATTATGGGTTTAATACTTATTTCAATAATGGATATGGTAAATATCATTATGAAGAAAATGGCACATTTAAATCAAAAGGTGTTAGAGCATTTGTGGTAACAAAACAAAATACAATTCTTACACAATTAAACCAAAATGGTATAAGTGGTAGTGAAACAAATGTGGTAACATCATCTTATTCGCAAGAATTAATAATTCAAGATTTTAATACAAGTGTTGGTTTAACAATAGGTGGTAATATTATTGCAATACAAACCGCTAGTGGATATTTACCGTCTCATTATATTTATAAAGGAGAGAAACACACCGGCACACAGAACTTATTTTATAGAGGGTCTAAACAAACGGTATATACTACAATTGATGGTAAAGCAGCAGTTGAAACATTTGTAACTAATCCAACTACATTAAGAGTAACTGCACAAGGTAGAAGTAATAACGAACCAATCTTAGAAGTAGATTAAAAATAATGTAAAGAAAAAATATTTTATATATTTATAAAAGAATAATAAACAAACTATGGCATATTTAGATAACACAACAATTACGGTAGATGCTATCCTTACAAAAAAAGGTAGAGAGAAATTAGCAGCCGGACAACCTTTAGCAATTAGTCAATTTGCATTAGGTGATGATGAAATCGATTACGCATTATATGATGCAGCACATCCAAAAGGTTCTGCGTATTATGATAACGCAATTTTAAAAACACCAGTATTAGAAGCTAGTCCCGATGAAACTCAGGCACTAAAATATAAATTAGTAACATTACCAAAAAACACAACAAGAATACCACAAGTATCTTTAAATGTTACGGGTATTGCAGCTAAGACAACCGGTGGTCAATATCCAATTAATCCTTCAACATCTCCAGCTGGAAATATGAATGGTGGATATACTGCTGTTTTAGGTAATAAAAATGCAGGTAGTATTGTAGGTGCAGGTTTAACAAATGTAACTACAACAACAAATACTTTCAGTAATAGTGTAACTGCAACTGCAGAAGTTGTAAAAGGATTAACATTTACATTTATTCCTAATAGTTCATTGACTTCAACATTAACAACAACATTGACTATATTTGGTAACGAAACTGGTGGTAGTGTAACTATACCTGTAACCGTTACATATACAGTAGCATAAAAATACAATAAAAGAATATGGCAACTTTAGGTACAAATACCGGAACACAATTAACCAATGATTTAGCAACATATCTTAACCAACAAAAGCAAGCAGCTAATGGGGTTATCGATACTAATCAATTGGCGACTATTATTAATACTTATCTTACAACGGGTGAGCAATTAGTAGCAGAGACTGGAGTAACAACTAACTCAGTATATAAAAAATTCAATACAACTGATATTGTAACTGCTAAAAATGAAATCGTAACAACTGGTTTGTGGAGTAATGGTAGTGGAAGTTTAAATACTTTCTATACGGGTTCATCTACATCAATTGCAGGTATGAGTGGTTCTGCAACTGCTAATTATTATTATAATGTATATGCATCATCTAACACTGGTTCAGCAGCTGTTGAATTTTCAGTAGCATATGGTCATAAATATGGTAGTGGTTCTGCAACTTATGTAAATAATTCTAATACTACATTTGCAACAAAAGCAACGTATTATCAATATAGAGCGTTATTAACCGATACCGCAGAGACATCATTCAATTTTTATTCATCAAGTACATTAGATGGATATGCAGCAAATGAAATATATGTAATCAATATAGCTCGTTCTAATTATAGAGAAAGAATGGATGCTGGAAACTGGGAAATAAGATTAAGTGGTTCTAACGGTCTATTTACATTCATTGATAATAGTAATGAAAAATTCAATACAACTAATGCAGGTACAAACGAATATAACATCGTAAGTGGTACTTTAAATTTAGGACAAAATATTGATTCAACTATAAGCACATATACCGCATCTAATACACAAGGATTTGGTAAATTCTATCCTGATTATGGTATTTTAGTATTCAATCCTGGAGCATTGAGTTCTACGGTTGGTAGTGAATTAGCAACATCTGGTTCATCATTTGATGAGTACGAACAAAAAAGAATATTTAAATCAATTGTTGGTGGTGGTAATTTTGAAGCAAGAAGAATTGAAAACGTATCAACTGCACATTACTTTGTAAGAGTTAACAATAGAGAGTTTAACTTTTCTAATAACCCTACATTTGTAGATGCAACTGGTTCAATGTACAACCCTACTTTTAAAACAGAACCTTATACATATCCTACAACGGTTGGTTTATATAATGATGCAAATGAATTAATAGCAGTAGCTAAAACATCTCAACCAATTGCTAAATCTTTCAGTAAAGAATTATTATTGAAAGTTAAGTTAGATTTCTAAAAAAACAAACAATATAAAACTAAACCCAACCCTAAAAAAGTTGGGTTTTTGTTTAATAAGATATTTATATTAGATTATGTTAAAACAGATACCAAAATCAGATATTAATTTAAGGCCATTTAAGGCGTATAAAACGTGGGATATTGCAAATTCTACGGAATGGGTGACTACATTAACTGCATCGGGTTCTACTTCTGGTGAGGATTTATTAACCCCTACTCAATTAAATGAAAAAACATTGTATCATCAATTATATACAATGTATTATAGAGACCCTAATAATCCATTTACATCGTATGGTGATATAAAACCAACTACTAGTATAATAGATAAAGGTAAACAAAGATTATTAGTAGATAGAGCACGAGTGATTGCAATACCACAATTAAAATATGGTGAACAAATAAAACCATTTTCAATAAACATTTATGATAATGAATTAAATGAAACCATATATGATGATGGACATGGTAATTTATTATCAAATTATAGTGCATATGATTTTAAGTTAATTGATATTGAAACAGGTGTGTTTATTTTTTATGATGCAAATAATATTGAAATAGAAACTACCATATTAACATTAGATATTGAAAATAATGTATTATTTGTAGAAGATGAAGATACTTTTTATTTATTAACAATTGATGTTGAAGCAGGTACTATTAGTTTTTTAGGTATATTT
>Ga0209354_10000923_pt1 | contig 13159 bp, 6 predicted proteins | sample LauGreSpBDMM15DD_2_FD_187562 | JGI IMG/M metagenome (GOLD analysis project Ga0209354, IMG submission 187562) | Freshwater lake microbial communities from Lake Michigan, USA - Sp13.BD.MM15.DD (SPAdes) (version 2) | ecosystem: Environmental > Aquatic > Freshwater > Lake | place: Lake Michigan, USA...
ATCAGAATTCAATAAAAAAGGGAAGCTCTTAACTTCCCTGTAAAATTAATAATTTATTTGACCATTTTTAAAATAACTTTTTAAAGGGTAAACTCTTTAAAGTTGTTTTAGGAAGGTTATTTAAAGCTGAAACAACTAATCTAGACCCTCTATCTAAAGCTGCTGTAGAAACCTTTGAACTTAGTTCATTATACTTTCTAGCAGAATCTATAAATGTTTTATCTGTATCAGTAGATTTTTTAGTATTGATAGATAAGACTTTTACTTCATCAGAAATAGTACCACCTCTTTTAAATTCTGGTGTTGGTTGATACCAAGTTCCCAATTGTCTTTGAACAGGAGCATATAAAGGGTTAACACTAAATCCTTTTTTAATCCCAGCTTGTTCTTGTAACATTTCTTGTTGGATTTCTTTTCCTTTTATAGCTTTTTCAGCATCAGATAAATTAGAGGCATACAGAGCATTATATCTTGCTGTATATTTAGGAACAACTGCATCTAAAGCACCTTGATTCTCTATGTTTTTATGAACTAGGTAATTTTGTCTTAATAAATTCTGGTCATTAGCTTTATTAGTCATGTACCCCATAATATTTTGAATAGTTTGACCAGTAACTTGATTCTTCTGAGCAGCATTTTGCATCATAGCATTGTTGTTCATTTGAATGTTCTGGTTATCTATGTTTTGCTTATTGGTGTAGTTAAACTGATTAGCAGCATTTCTTTCACCATAATATCTTTGAGTATCTGCAATTCTAGCTTGAGTATCTACATTGTAAGCTTCTTGGTTTCCTTGCATAGCTTGTCTGTTTACAACCAACCTTCTAACTAATTCTTGAGTAGGGTCAGAGCTAACAGCTTTGTTTTGTAAATATTTATTTTGAGCAACAGATGTTAATCTTTGTTGTAACAAAGGATCTCCTTGAATACCTCTAATCATAGGATTATAAGGTTGATAAGTTAGTCTGTCTGCTTTTACTTTAGTATTTAGTAATGCAGGTAAAACACTTAACGCTAAATTAGCTTCTTGATAACCAAAACCAGTTCTATTATTAATAACTGCTTTAGGTTTATCAGACATTGTAGAAAAATCACCAGAACCTATACCAGTATAATCAGGTGTAAATGTAGGTGTACCCATATTAGATCCTTTAAAATCATAATAAGGTTGAGCAGGTTTTCCTAGAGGTTTCATGTAATTAGTTGCTCTAGCCATTCCTGTTAACCTCCCATCTTTTCCGTCTACATTTAAACCAGCTCCATGTGAGCTCATCCACATTTGATCTGCTTTAGTTTGAAAATAAGGATCTGTACGTGGTTTTACAGAATTATTAATAGTTGGTACAAAAGAGAAGTTATAAGGAATTGGTGTACTATTCCCCACTGAAGACCTTCCTGAGTAATTTACAGGAGGGGTGTTTACAATAGTAGTAGGATTCCATACAGAAGGTTGATAACCGTTAGCATAAGGAGCTACACCTGAAGTTTGAAATTTAGGTACACCACCACCTCTTTGAAATTTAAGAATACCTCCTTGTTTAAACTCGTAATTTAACCAAGACTCTAATTTGTCTTTGTCCATTTTAGGGACTTTTGGTTTATAGTTTGGAGGATAAACAGTTTTAGTTCCTAGTCTAGGTTTTACTTTAATGTTTTTAAACCCAGCTCCTTTTTTAGAAGCTTCTTTTACAACTTCTTTTAGATTTTCTACTACATCAGATGCTTTAGGTATTTCTTCAGTAGTTAATTTTCTAGAAAACTTTAATTTATTACCCACCTTACCATATATTTCAGTAAGATACTTTCCAACAGGAGATACTTTACCTAAAAATCCAGCTCCTCCTAATAAAGCATCATTTGTTCCTGTTTCTAAAGCACCTTGAAAATCTTTTGAAAATTGATCTTCATTAGAGTCGTTTCTTCTTGTAGCATAAATTTCAGGCACACCTTGCTCATTAAATTTCCACCTACCTATTTTATCAGGTCCTTTATAAGTACCGTCTTCAAAGAAATAACTTTTATAGTCATAACCATCTTTTGATAAAATTTTATCTGTTGGACTCTCACTTACTATAGCTTTTTTACCACCTATAGATTGAACAGAATTTGGTTGTATTGTATCAAACTTAGAAGCTTTCCATTTTCCTAAAGTACCTTCTGTGTTTTTTCTTAAATCAAATTCTAGTAACTTAAATAAACTTGAGGTAGGATCTAATCTATTAGGAAGCCCTAAAGCATTGTATGTGAGTGTACTAGATTTCTTTTTAGAAGTTTCTTTAGGTACAATAGCAGGTTTAATGCTGTCTCCTTCAGGAGTAGTATAATCAGCATTTATACCAAACTGATTTTTCCATTTTTGGATAGCATCTTCACCAGTTGCATACTCATTACCATATGCAACTAATGTCCTGCCTTTATTATTTTTTAAAGCTGTGTTAAAAGCTTGTTGAGTTTCTCCTTTAAATACTGGGTATAAATATTGGTTATTACCTCCTACATGATGCTCAAATCCTACTAAATCACTTGGGTTAGCTAAACTTGAAATAGAATTCTTAAGATCCTCTACAGATGTACCATTAATCTTACCTTCTTCTATTAAAGCATTTGCAGCTTCAACACTCAATCTCCCTTTAAATTGCTTAGAAGAATCTTTGTAATAATTAGTATTAACCTTTAAAGTTTTACTTGAAGGAGTTGCCATAATAGATTGTGTTAGAGTAGGAGTTGTTTGTGTTACTTGTGGTTTTTGTATAGAAAGTGTACCAGCTTCTTGCCTTGCATACTGTCTAAGTACAAAAGCATCTACACCTTCTTTGTTTTTTAGGTTAGGAAATTTCTTTAGTATTTCTGTATAGCTTTTACCTTTTAGAGTGGTTAAGTTTTCATATCCTTTGTTAGTCTTAATTACTTCTTGGAAGTCATTATAAGCCCTAAAAGTAGAAGGTACAAGTAAAGAATCAGTTTGTACTTCATTTTTAATTGAATAGTTAGAAGGATTTGTGTCTACCCAACCATTCGACTGTAACTTACCATTATGTTTCCAATTCTGACCAGCATCTTCAAGAATTGAAGTAAACGATTTTTTATTAAAAGAAAGGTCTGCTACAGGTCTACCATATTTAGTATCTTCACTTTTAAAAGTATAGTCTACAGTTTTACCGACCATCTCCTGTAAAGCTTTTACTTTTACAAGTCCAGGTTGATCCTTTTGTCCTTTAAATTTAGCAGACTCAAAAGCATCTGCCCCGTGTAAACGAACATTAAAAGTACTCCCCGTAGGATTTCCCTTTTCGTCTAGTTTTGTTACTTTATAGGTATCATTATCTACATAGTCTACAACTTTAACTTTACCACTAACTTTAGCATCTTGTGGGATCGGACGGGGAGCACTCATAATTTTTTACACATTTAATGTTTAAAGACCTCTAGCTTCTTTAAGTTTTTCAACAGCAGATTTACTCTTTGGTAAAGTACCTCCTTTAGCATAAGCTGGAGCACCTCCTTGTGGAGCTTGTGCAGGGGCACCTTGACCACCCATAAGTCCCATAGCTTGTGCTAACATCCCTACAATTTGTTGTGCTAACTGGGGGTCTTGAGATTGTACCCATTGTTGAACCATTTGTTGTAATTGAGCAGTAGGATCTGCACCCCCCTGAGGAGCACCTTGCATTGCAGGATCTTGAGGCATACCACCACCTTCTTGAAAATACTGTATTTTATTCATTGTTTTAGATTTAAAATTATTTCTTGCAAATATAGCTATTCTTTAACATACTGTGGCTCTCTTTTATCTTGTGAATAGAGTTCGTCACAAATAAATTTACCTAACTCTTTATAATTACCTTCCTCATTAAGTTGTAACATTTTTTTAGTAGCTATTCTAGAGAATATTCTTTCTCCTCCAACTATCTTCATTTGAGATTCACCATTCTCATCTAGTACATCCATAGTACCACCTTGTTGATATTTAGGTGAAAAGTTAGGATTACTAGGATTAAAAGGCTTAAAATCGTTTGTGTTCCAAATTCTACCATACCAAGTATTTTTATAAGCAGGGTTTGGTTGACCATTTTGTTTATCAATATTTTGATAATAAAAATCTCTTCCTTTATTTAATAAAACCCTTCTCTGATTTTCAGGTAAATTTTGAATATCATTAGAGTATTTTGACCACTCTGTTTCAAACTCTTGTTTTTTATTGCCCCATTCAGGAGATTTTATGTCTAAATTATAAGACCCTCTATTTGGTAATCCTTGTTGATTTCCTTTTGATTTTATAAATTGATCCAACATATAGATCCTAGGATCCCTTCCTGTATTATACACAAAATCACCAGCTTCTCCTTTTTCCATTGCAGATTTAAAGTGACTTACACGAGGTGCAACACTATTCATAAAGTAATTTATAGCACCTTGTTTATCACCACTTTGTATTTGTGGATTACCATAGTTAGGTAAACCTGTTCCATATTGAGAACCTCTTAAAGCTTCATAATCCATTATTTTAGAAGCTTGGTGTCTCAAACTATCTGTAGGGGTCATCCCTCCATTTTGAAACATTTTATTTTTACCAACTGATACACCACCACAACCACATTTACACTTAGGGTACATTTTGGACTTACCTTTTATACTTCCTCCTTTTTTATACGTAGGTTGGTCATCATCAGGGACATTATTCATTAACTTCACCATCGTATCTTCATCAAAAGCACCTAGTAATTCCTGATCTTCTTTATCAAATGCTTTCTTGTTTACATACATAGCATGTCTAAAAGAAATAGGATCATAAGCTACTCCCATCTTAGGAAGTTTCTTTCTTAAATTTCTAACTCTTCTAACTATCTCTTGTTGTTGTTCAGGAGACATTTCTGGTGCTTGTCCACCTTCTTGATAAATTCTATTATATCCCCCTAATCCAGGAGCTCTCTCAACACTATGTCTTTTAGGTACAGAAGTGTTCCAAACATGAGGTTTAGAAGGATATATAGTTTTCATAGTGATAGGTCTTTGAACTAAAGTATCTTGTACTTGAGGTTGTATAGTTTGTACAGGTGTCATTTCTGACATTCTTTCTACAATAGGTTTTTGGGTTTCTTGGACAATTCGATTTTTTGTGGTTTTTTGAGGTGTGGTAAGTTTAATACTTTTTAAACTGTGTGTCACCATCACATTATTTTTACTAATAGGTTTTTTATCCTTTTCTTTATAATACTCATCATAAAAAGATGGTTTTTTGTAAGCATAATTTAAAGCAAGCCCTTTATATGTATCTGAAGGTTCTATTGTTTTATGAGTAATATCTGGAGAGTTACTAAAGTTTTCATAAGCAATGTTTTTATTGTTTTTTACTAAAGAGTCACCTAGAGTTTGTAACTTTTTATTTATCTCAAATCTTTCTTGTAGAGAAATATTTGTCTTAAACATACCTGGATCTTTTTGAAAGTGTATTTGTTTTTCATCGTTTCTTCTTTTTGTATTAGGGTCTTTAAGCAATTCAAGAGATTCTTGTTTTCTGTGATTAAACTGACCTTCTCTTGCCCAACCATAATTTAACTCATTTCCCCCTGAAACAGTTTCCATAAAACTTTTTCGTGATTCTTTTGAAGGTAAAGGAGAACTTCCTTCTAGTTTCCTTTGTAGTAAGTAATAATTGTATAAGTCTAAACTATCCTTCTGCAAAGAGTTTAATTTAGGTATTTTCATACCATTTTGTCCTTTGGGGTATAAAGACTTCATAGGAATTTCTAATACTTGATTGCTTTTGAATTGATATTCTTGGTTAGGTAGCATGAATTTTATTTCATTATGTCCTATTCCTAAAATAGGGTGATCTACTTCTTTCATTGTTATACTTCCTGTTGGAGTATGTATTAATAAAGAAGATGCTTTATTATAAGGAGAGTGTCTTTTGTAACCTAGTTGTGAAAGAGTCCCTCCTTGTTGATAAGCAATAAATTTACCATTATTCCAAAAACCCTGACCTCTTTTGTCAAAAGATGTATTTAAAGGATTACCATTTTTGTCGGAGATATTATATGAAGGGTTTCCTGAATACTTACTTTCTTCAGAAATTTGCATGTAGCCGTCTCCATTACTAAATGGTGCTAATCTTTTAAACTTATCTGGTAAATGATTAGGTTTTGTAAAAGCATATTGGGCTAAATTGTGAACAAATTGATTTTGATTTTTTGTGTATTTAGAGTTACCCATTTCGTCTCCTACAAATATTCTGGAAGCAATTGTTTCTCTTTGTATTTGTTTAGGTGTATCTATATAATCAATAGAATTTGGATCATTGTCTTTTGTGTTTCTGAAAAAATCTTTTTGCTCTCTTGTTATTCTATATTTAGGTTTCGGAGATCCTTTATCATTTGTCATAATATCCCTCATTTTTTCTAATTCTAAAACATAGTTTAGATTTTTAGAAGGTATTTTACTATAAGGATTTTTACTAACCTCTCCTGGTGTATGATTCATCCCTGCAACATGGAGATTTCTTTTGTAAAAATCATCTAAGTCTGTACCTTTTTGGGACTCTATTTCTTTAATTTTTTCAATAGGAGAAAGGTTAGGAAACTGTAATCTTTTCATACCTTCTTCTTTCCAATAACCAGCTAAATCATAATCATCTGATTCAGTATACTTGTTATCAGATTTCCATTTTTCATAAGCAAGTTGTTGTCCTTGAGTTAATATTGTTTTTTGACCTTTGTTTGGAATATTTCCCCCTGTTTGTAATTTTGGATATAACTTACTCATGCTTTCATTATTCTTTTATATACAACAAAATCTCTTTCAATTTCACCTGATCTTTTTCTAAAAATATCTCTACCTTCACTTATATACGGAATTTCCTCTAAGCAATCTTTATTGGATTCTATTTGTTTTGGTCTGTATCTGTCAAAGTGAACTACAAAATAGTGTTCAATACCAGGAGTTGAATCGTTTAAAAAAATTGAACCCCCTTTCACAAAACAAGTGATCTCTAAACGATCATCCATTTCATGTACATATATAAAAGATTTTATTATCTTAAACTCTCTCATCTTTACTGATTTTACGTAAAGATAGTTTAAAAATAAGTAAAAATAAAAGTATGTCCAGTGGGACTTGAACCCACAACCCTTCCATTAAAAGTGGAATGCTCTACATTGGAGCTATGAACATATAAGCTGTAAAGACAGGATTCGAACCTATAAGTGGAGATTCAACAAAATGCACAAAAGAGAAATTTCTTGGTGGTCAATCCCGATTTACACTTTGTCTATTTCTTTATCCACGACCACGAGACAGGTGGTTGCGTTTGCCAATTCCGCCACAGTACATTATAAAAGAGGGAAGTTTAGGATTCGAACCCACGAATCGATGTTTCCAAAACACCGTTGTATAGCCATCTGCATAACACCTAGATATAAAACAAAAAACCCTGCTAACTTCTTTAGCAGGGTCTAGAGTATTTTAACTAATATTATTTTAGAAAACACACAGATTACCTGCATCGTTAGTACGATGTTGCGGTTGTCTTTGTGTTGTCGTTGTTTTCATGATGCAATATTAATTATTTATTTTTACAATCCAAACTATTCATTAATATCTTTAGCACCATCAATAAATATTCCCACTAATTTACCAAACTCTTCATAATCTTGATCTGTTGGATTAGTTTTAAGTTCATTATGGTATTTCATAATAAAATCAGTTTGAGGTTTAGTAAAGATGATTTCCTCTCTTTCTACTTCAGCTTTTTTCTCATTAGTTTCTGTATGAACTACTGGAAGTCCTTTAGTACCTAAATTATTCTTTTCTGAATGAAGAGGCCCTGAAGGAATAACAGCATGTGGTGTCACACCTCCTTTTTGAAACTTTGGGAATATTCCTCCTTTTTTAGCAGAAAACATTTTATAATTAGAAGGTATTAAACTACGTTGTCTTTTAGCTTCTTCATTAACTACAGAAGTATCTTGTTTAAACCCTTGATCCAAATAAGTTCTTTGATCTTTTCTAATAGAGCTAGTTAATCTACGATTACTTACTTTTTCTTTTTGATTATTTACATAACCTGCTACTCCTCCTATAACAAGTCCTGCTGCTGCTCCAATGGCTGCACCTTGAGGTCCTGCTACAGATCCTAAAGACATTCCCGCATTCATTCCCTTTAAACCACCTTGTAAAGTAGCTACATTTGTATTTTCAGAACCTATTCCTAGATCATTAACTTTAACGGGATTTTTAGATTGATATGCAGATAAAGCTAATGTACCTGCTGTACCTATTCCTTGTACAACAGCCATAGGATTTACTTGTGGTTTATCCCCAAGTGTTGACATTTTAGAAGGATCTCCTTTTATTCCATAGCTATCTGTAGTTATAGGTCCTGCTGGTGATTGGTATTTTTTTATCTTAGGGTATATCATAACATTAAGAATTTGATATTCTGTATTGTGTAAGAACTGAATTTAGTTTTAGTTGCTTATCAGTTGAATATTGGAGTTCAATTATAATTGATTTTCCTTTAAACCTTGCTTTATCATTAGTTACATCTACAGTATTTAATTGAGAAAGAGCGTTTGTATACAGAGCATCCAAGAATTCTGTAGCATCTTTGTCTGTTATATTTTCTACTCTAGGTATTGTGATATAGGTTACTCCTTCTCTATGTTTTGCATTTGAAAGGTGAATGTTAACAGGATCATAATTAATTGTTTGATTTGTGTTTCCACCATCTACATAATACAATACATTGTCTGGTAAAACATTATTTGATATTACTGAAATATTGTCAAATACCTTCTCAAATTCATAATGAGAAGATACTTTAAATCTTACAATAGCTTTCTCCGTTTCTTCAAAAATAAGATTTCTAATAGGATTTGTTTCTAAACTATGAATTACTTCTGGATTTGTTTTAGAGTTAAAAGCATATTGTATACCATCTAACCCAAATGTCTGATAAGGAACCATTGAGTAAAAAGATGTAAACTCTTTTAAAGCTACATTATAGGCTAATGATATATTTTTAAGTTTAGTAGGATCTGACTTATCATAAAATGTCCAAACTACTTCTTTATGATTAGCTGTATGATCGAACCCTACAATGTCTAAGTTTGTAAAGTCTAAGTCTTTACCTAAAAAAGATTGTAAGTATCTTCTAATAAAAGACTCTAGCTTTAAATCTGATACAAATTCGATACCTCTTCCAGGAGTTAATGTTACAATTTTAAAGTTGTTAAGGTCTAATACAAACAGGTTATCACTAGTTGGAATACAAGCAAATTGTAAATTAGTACCATACACTTCTGAATATGTAACAACATACTGTGATAAAATATCAGATTGTTTAACATATATAGAACCTGTTTCAGATTGAGCAGATGTAACTCTTTCATTAAAAGGAATAACAGAGATACCTGTTTGTTGAATAAGAAATAGTGTATTTTTTATGTTAACTACTTTTATAATAGGTCCTAAATGTTTAGTGTAATCTTTATGGTTTGCAAGCCCAAATACTTTATAACCATTTTTAAGATTATTTTGCACATGTAAATCCGAGTAATAAACCCTAGTATCAAACTCAACTTTTATAAAAGGAGAGTTAAAATCTAGAGATGTGTAAGGCACTTTACTAATTGTTTTTAAATATCCACTATTTACAGAACTACTAGGGAGATCTCCTCCATTATCCAATCTACTTTGAGTAAATGGAAATGTATCTGATTCATTTAGTAAAATAGGATTTACAGAAGATTCTAAGAATACACTTGCATATATTCCTCGATTAGATCCTTCAGAGGTAACAGTTTTGATTATATAAGGAGCTATATAGCAGTCTCCTCCCCAAAAAGTAGGTGCTTTCGAAATAGAATTCCCAGAAGGAATTAGTGCGTTTCTATTTTTAAAATCATCATCATAATACAATTCGGTATACCCAGTTTCAGCAGATAAAACAGAAGAACTATACACAGCATTTTTAACTCCAGTAGTTAAAAATAATTTCTGTGAAATAGGAGTGTACTTGAGAGAAGCTGTTGAATATCTTGCTTTAATTGAATCCCAACTCGTAAGTCCATTTCCTAAATAAACATTAAAGAAATTAAAGTAATCTCCACTATCTGTAAATCTTACATAATCAATTCCACTTGTTTTGACATTATAGGGTGCAATTAAAGCATAGTCTCCTCCAGATTGACTTACAACATTATAAAAAGGATAGTTTTCGTAGTATGTCAACATAGCTGTACGTCCAGTAGAAGATGCGTAACAAGCATATCCTTGTAAATCTTCTAAAAGGGACACACCTTTTACTCCCCAAAATGGAGGAGTTTTAGTATTGTTAGATACTGGGAAAGTTACAATATGACCTTGTAATTCAGGGTAATGTAGAAACTTTTCGTTGGATAAGAATGATTTAAAGTTATTTAGATTCTCGATTCCTTCTGTTATAAAGTTAGCGTTCGTAACAGTGAAAGATGAATTTCCTGTTTTATTAACAGAAGTAACATAAAACAATTGCGGTGAATACACATTTTCAAGTGTAAAATACCTTGTTCCAGATCCTACTAATCCATCATTGGGAATTTCATTAGGAACAATGGAGTTTATATTGGATTCATGTGTAACAGAAGCTTGTCTTCCAAGTCTAATTGACCCTAAGTTAACAGCTCCATTAATTAAAGGAGAAAGTTCATTAATGTTAGAAATTAATTCAGGGGAATATATTCCTGTATATTGATTAATATTGAATCCGTCTATTACGACACCTGCTTGACTTAATTGGACATTACCTGCTTCTTGATTTTGATGCATTAATACATTCCAATTAGAAATATCTCCACTTCCGGTAACAGAATCTCCTTCTGTGTGAGAGTAGACTTTTCCTACTTTAGGGTGTAAAAAGTCATCTTGCCACCTATTTAATGGGTTGTCTGGGTTCACAATTGGGTAAATAGATGCTGCATATCTACTAGAGTAAACATTAACAGGTAGAACACCTCTAACTAAAGGCATTACTGATGTAAACTCTCCTCTTCCTCCAGGTGCTCCTCCTAATTCAGTTCTTTGATTCCATACTAAATCTCCTGTAGGATTTCCTGTATGAAAAGGGTAACAAGCAAACCCAACTCCTTGAAATAAACAATCCTTTATTCTTTCACTTCTAACTACTTCAATTCCTACAACTTCATCAAGAACAGTTTTACCATCTTCAAGAATTGTGTCTAAATCAGGAATTTCAAGAGAAACAGCAAAAGTATTTAAACCATTATTAGATAGTAAACTGTTACTATTTATTGAAGTTCTTGTCGGAAATCTATAAACACCATTTATGTTTTGAGTATCTGTTGAAGAATATCCAGAAGTATTTCCATCTATTAAACTAGAGATTGTGGTTTTTAAAGCATCATTCAAAACATAAGTAGTTGTCCCTAATTGATCGTCATACCCAAAAGTAGGAAATACAGGACTTACTGTAAGATCTTTAAAAATAAATCTTACTCCAAAAGAATACGTTTCTCCTCCCCAATACCCCCTTCTTAAATAAATATTTTTAGCATTAGCGTAACCAATGTTCCAAGATCTCCCGTTACCAAAAGAAGATTTAGTGGATAAGTCTTCAACTTCTGTCATAGCAGAAACTCCTTGATTATGTTTAGCTTCTACTTGAATCTCTTTATATTTTGGGATAATGTAAGCAGCAAATTTTCTAAGTAGTGTATAATTTCTTTCTGATTTTCCTACATTAGCAGGTACTAACCGATTTTGAATTTGTGTAATTGTTTTAGCATAATCAAAAACAGTAACTAATTGACCAACCTCTTCTTCTGTAACATCTGGAGCATTCTCATCTCCACTTATAATTATTTCTAACTCTGTAGAACTTATAGGATAGTCATCAGTTATTGATTTATAAACAGTTCCAGTAGATGTTTCTAAAGCATAATCAACATGAATAAAAGCATATGATGTATCTAAGCCTGATAACAACAAACTAACAGATTTACTAGAGTTTGTTACCCCTGCTTTTATAGAGTCAGATCCTGTTAGAGATGTCCCTGAATAAACACTAATTGGGAAAGTCTGACAGGTTATATCAGTCTTATTCTTTTCAACTGTAGAATACCTAAAAAAGAAAGTATAATTACCAGAAGTTAAATTTCCTCCACTAATAATATCATTTAATTCTACTTGAGATAAAGTAGAGAATCCTTGAATTAAAGACATTGTTGAGTTCCAAGTATCTTTATCGTATTTATTGGAATCATTTGCCCCAACTCTTTCTATCTTTTTATACTTAGTACCTATTTTAGAAAATCCTGAATTAATAATTCTAATAGGATTTATTCCATCTGTAAAAACAACATTTACAGAACCATCATATTCTTGTTGTATTTCAACTTCAAGGCGTACTTTATCTACAAAATTAAAATAAACAGAATTTAATTCTCCATCATAATTAGTATGTGTCCCGTCATCTCCTTTATAGTTTCTAAGTGCTCTATAATCTTTAGTAATATTTCCTGTAGTATAATCTGGACTAGGGAAACACCCTAACTCACCTCTTCCTGTTGCTACATCGTTAATTATTTCAGAAGAAACTATATAAGCGATTCCGTTAGAGACTTTTACACCTTTACACCAGTAATTAGGTTTAAGTGTTCCCACAATATCAGTTCCTTTTATATTAGTGATAATATAATTAGTGTTTTCATAAGATACAATTCTAACATTTTCGCCATAAAGAATAGTGTTACCTTTAGATAAAGCTATATCAATATCTTGTTGAATTCCTCCTTCAAATGTGTTTTTAGATAACTCACTCATAGTGTATAATTTATTGTATGTCTTCTAACAGACAATTTTAGTTTGATACCTAGCATTTTAATCATTTTAATTCTAGTGAACCCGTATTTCATAATTTCATGAAATTGTTCTTGCTTTAAACCTGGGTGTAACTCTAGAATCTCCTCTTTAAAATCAACTGAACTTATAGTATTAATATCACATTTATTATGTACAAAGGTATCATAATAACGAACACCTTGTGTTAATTTATACATTAGTCTTTGATAAGACTTGTACTGAATTTGTATAGGAAAACTTCTCACTAACAATCCTTTAGTGACTACTAAATAAAGATTGTATAGCTTAAAATCTAAATCAA
>Ga0209354_10000924_pt1 | contig 13151 bp, 19 predicted proteins | sample LauGreSpBDMM15DD_2_FD_187562 | JGI IMG/M metagenome (GOLD analysis project Ga0209354, IMG submission 187562) | Freshwater lake microbial communities from Lake Michigan, USA - Sp13.BD.MM15.DD (SPAdes) (version 2) | ecosystem: Environmental > Aquatic > Freshwater > Lake | place: Lake Michigan...
CATCCAAGGCCCGACGCATCAGGGCCGCGTGGTGTTTGGCAACCTAAATGTACGCAACCCCAACCCAAAGGCCGAGGAGATCGGGCGCCAACAGTTGGGCGAGATCATGCGGGCGATTGGCCTGACCAGCTTGAAAGATACCGACCAGATGATCGGCGGCAACTTGTCGATCAAGCTCGATATTCGTATCTCAGAGCAGTACGGCAACAGTAACGAGGTGCGTGGGTTCAAGAGCCTATCTGGTGGTACTGCACCCGCACCAAAGGCTGCACAATCCGTTCCCGCTGCCGGTGTGAAGGCTGCACCACCCTGGGCCAAGAAGTAACAGGCAAAAAAATGCCCCGGTGGAGTGCCGGGGCAAAGATACCAAGGAGAGAGCACGAAATGAAAATACCTGACGCTCAGTATAGCATTCCCGAGCTAATTGACCAACACCACGCAGACAAGCCAGAGAAGCCAAGGGCACATCTTGGTGCAAGCCAACTGGGTCACCCTTGCGACCGCTGGTTATGGCTGTCGTTTAGATGGGCGGTGGCAAGTAAGTTTGAAGGTCGCGTGTTGCGTATGTTTCGGCGCGGCCAGAACGAAGAAGCCACGATCAAAGATGATCTGCAAGCCATTGGCATCCAGTTTAAGTCAGGAACGGCGCAAGAACGGGTGGACTTTGGTTGCCACATCAGCGGGAGCATAGATGACATCGCAATCTCTGGAGTGCCGGGAGCGCCACAGAAGAAACACGTTTGTGAGTACAAAACCCACAACAAAAAATCGTTTGAACAAGTCGAAGACAAGGGTGTGGAGCGTGCCAAGTTTGATCACTTTGTGCAAATGCAGTCTTATATGCACGGAACTGGTATTGATCGGGCGCTATATGTGGCTGTCTGCAAAGATGACGACAGACTCTATACCGAGCGGGTGGAGTACGACAAAGACGTCGCCGAAAACGCAATAGCGCGTGGTAAGCGCATCGCATTGTCTGACCGGATGCCAGAGCCGTTAAGTGCTGATCCAAGTTGGTATCAATGCAAGTGGTGTCCTGCTCATGAGTTTTGCCACGGCGACCGCCTGACCAAAGAGGTCAACTGCCGCACCTGCGCCCATAGCACTGCTACGGAGAACTCCAAGTGGATCTGCGAGCGCCACGCCGGTAGCGAGATACCCGTTGAGTGGCAGCGCGAGGGTTGCGGTAGCCATGTCCTGCACCCTGACATGGTCCCGTGGCAGCGCAAAGAAGCCGGTGACCAGTGGCAGACGATCTACGTCATCAAGGGCAATGAAGTGGTGAACGGCGAGCCGGGGGACGGTGTGTATGGGTCCAAGGAGTTGGTTGCCAACGCCGAGGCTTGTGCCGAATCTGACGAAGGCATGATTGAGTTTCGCAAGATGTTTGATGCAAGGATCACGGGATGATCTTGCGTGACTACCAGCAGCGGGCCATTACTGACCTGTACAACTGGTTTCTTGCTGGCTACAAAGGCAACCCATGTCTAGTGCTGCCAACAGGCTCAGGCAAGAGCCACCTTGTTGCCGCACTTTGCCAAGATGCGTTGACCAAGTGGCCTGAAACGCGAGTGTTGATGCTGACTCACGTTAAAGAGTTGATTGAGCAGAACGCCGAGAAGATGTATGTACATTGGCCGGACGCCCCGCTTGGCATTTACAGCGCGGGCATAGGGCGGCGTGAACTGCACCAGCCAATCACTTTTGCCGGAATACAGTCTGTGCGGGACAAGGCGGCGCAGATTGACTACGTTGATCTGGTAATCATTGACGAGTGCCATCTGGTCAATCACAAGGACACGGGCGGCTATCGTGACTTGTTACGCCAGCTTCAACGCATCAACCCTAACCTGCGGGTCATTGGCCTGACCGCCACGCCGTACAGGCTAGGCCACGGCATGATTACCGATGAGCCAGCGATCTTTAACGCTTTGATTGAGCCGGTAACGATTGAAGAGTTAATCTTTAAGAAGCATCTTGCCCCGCTACGTTCCAAGATCACATCGACTGCGCTAGACACAACCGGCGTTGCAAAGCGCGGTGGCGAGTTTGTAGAAGGCGAGTTGCAGAAGGCGGTCAACACTAAAGACCAAAACGTGCGCGTCGTGTCAGAGGTGATTGCGCTGGCAGAAAACCGGCAGCATTGGTTGTTTTTTTGTACCGGCGTATCCCACGCTGAGAACGTCTGCAAGATCCTCAACTATTGGAATGTACCCGCTAAATGCGTGACCGGCGACACGCCCAAGAAAGAGCGCGAGAAGATCATTGAGGAGTTCAAGACCGGCAAGATCAAGGCGTTGACTAACGCCAACGTGCTGACCACGGGCTTTGATTACCCAGACATTGACCTGATTGCTATGCTGCGCCCAACGATGTCCCCTGGGCTGTACATCCAGATGGCTGGTCGAGGGATGCGCCCTAAAAGCCACACCGATCACTGTTTGGTTCTAGACTTTGCGAAGGTGGTTGCAACGCATGGCCCGATCACCAACGTCCAAGCTCCCAAAAAGGGAGGAACGGGCGACGGTGTTGCACCGATCAAAATATGCGACAACTGCAACGAGATCTGCGCGTTGGCGGTGCGCGTATGCCCCGCTTGTGGGACGGATTTCCCCGCTGTTGAGCTTAAGCGGTTGAAGTTACAGCATGACGACATTATGGGCGACAGCGGGACCGAGATGGCGGTTACCGATTGGTCTTGGCGGCGTCACGTTAGTCAGGCCAGCGGCAAGCTAATGGTGTCAATCACCTACTACGGTGGCCTGAGCGATATTCCTATTACGGAATATTTGCCGATACTTCACTCTGGCTTTGCCGGTGAGAAAGCCTTGGGTACGCTGTACTACATCGCTAACAAATCCCAGGCGGTGCTTAATCAGATCAACGAAGTTGCCGAGTCAGACGCGGTTGATTATGTGGTGGCGCAGATGAACCAAGGGTTTCCCCCAGTATCCATTGAGTACAAACGCGATGGAAAATTCTTCAGAGTGGTCAAGCGTAAATGGTGATGCCAACCGAGCATGAAGAGCAACGCGAACTGGTCCGCTGGTTTCGGCAAACTTACCCAGATGTGCGGATCTTTGCCATTCCTAACGGTGAGAAGCGCAGCATTAGTGTGGCAAGTAGGTTGAAGGCCGAAGGCGTTAGCGCCGGGGTTCCTGATTTGTTTGTCCCCTCATGGGGTTTGTGGATTGAGATGAAGCGTCAGAAAGGAGGTGTGATACGACCAGAGCAGAAAGACTGGATCAATTACCTACGGGGCTGCGGGCATCGGGTCATTGTGGGGTACGGGTTTGACGATGCCAAAACCAAAATCGGAGAGCAGAAATGACAACGAAACAAAAACCAGAATTCAAACTTAACTTCAGTATTTCAGAGCAAAACAAGCGCAATACGGATTACAGCTTAGAACCTGTGTTTAAGTTGCCCAACAGCGAAGAAATTGTGGTCCCGCATTATGTTGAGCCGCACAAATGGGTGGGATTGGGTGTAGTCACCTACACAACCGAAGAGTTGCTCAACTCCCGTGCTGTCCCAGAGCTTCAATGTTTGTGGTCAAGACCGTGGACAGAAAAGATTATTTTTCAGGGTAAAGATCGTTTGTTTAGCAGTTCAGAACTCAAAATCTTGATAAAGGCAAGGCTATGACTAAAGCAGAAGCGTGGCGAAAATGGTGGTCTGTAATTCACAAGACCATTCCGGCTGGTAGTTATGACCCAAGGGAAGCACCGATGTGGGAGGCCTGGGAAGCCGCCTGGGAAGAGGCAAACAAACAATCTCAAGTTGAGATTAACCACCTAAAAGAACAGTTGATGCGGGCCAATACGCACGATGGGGCTTACAAGGCTGCGTTTCTTGCCGGTCAAATGGCTGCGCGGGGTGGATCGTGGAAGTAAAACCCAACTGCCAGCAATGCAGGGTCAACCCTGCGACACACAAGGTCCCGTTATCAAGCGGCAAGGGCTATCGGTGGAAGTGTGAGGCTTGCTTTAAGCGACTACACACAAGCGGATTCAAGGACAAGATCGCATGATTACCGAACGGGAAAAATTTGCAGGAAATCCTACTAATGGCGAAGCACAATTACCGATCAGGAAAGCATTTATGACACGCGATGACATATTCCGCATAGCGGTGCAGGCGGGGGCCAGACCATCATTATCCCCAGAACTATGGGACTTTTGGAACATTAGAAACGCAGACCTTGAACGCTTTGTCGCCCTTGTCGCCGCGCATGAGCGGGAGGCGTGTCGCTTGATAGTGATAGACAACAGCGACGCTGAAGGCATTTGTTGTACTGACGATGTGCTTGAAGCACTTCGCCAAAGGGGAGAGAAGAACGGTGGCTAAGTTTTTATGCTGGCTATTCGGCCACAAAAACACCATCAGTTGCGTGGACGCGCACTACCGCTACACGCATGACAGGTGCGAGCGGTGCGGCATTGTTCTACCAATCGGACAACATAAATTCTACGAGGACTGGTCATGAGTTATATAGTGGCGTCATTACCGCCCATTAAATGTTTTGCCCGAAAGGAGTTTCTTTACAACTTCCAAAGGGGTCACGGTGAATTAGAACCTGCGGTTTGGGTGAGCCTAAAAGCCTTGCGCGGCCAAGTATTTCGCATTGAATCGCTGTTACCAAATTATGGGGCGCTCTACGACAAGTTGCCAATTCACGCATACGTTTGGCAAACGGAGCATGGCAACCTCCCCGTAGACACTTTGCAGTTGTGGGACTGCATGGGCTACAGGTTCACAGTCATAGAAAAGATTGGCTTGCGTAACCTCGGCGTTAAGTTCTTCGGCAAAGACAAGCAGTGGCATTTTGGTCGCTATTTGTTCACTGTAGACTTCTGTGCTGATGAAATGACGCTAGATACAGGCTTCACGGAACAAGCCGAGGAACACAAGTCGTTTAACTGGATCAAACTGGACAACGGGCAGTTTGCGTGTCAGCCGAACAACAGATGCTTGTGGTACGACCAGTCTCTCATTCCTGCTGAGACTAAATTTCCAGACTTTCAAGCAGCGCAAACATTTTGGACCGTAGACGGTACGCGCAAGTGGTCCGCTGGTGATGATTGGTTTTACGATTTTAAGGAAAGAAATGAGATACGGCATCCTTGACGACGAGGGCCGCGTCGTCCGGTGGGTCTGGCATATGCCGCCGTACCCGCACATCGTGCAGAAAATCAAACGCCAGCGCAAACCGACGCTGGATCTATCCAATGTACCAGACGCACTATTTTGAGATAATCCAATGACAAGTGAAATTGTTCAATTTTTGCTTGAGAACGGTGAGAAGACCGTACCTCAGATGCGGTTTCCGAATTTAACAAGGTCTTCCCTTAACGGAAAATTAAGGAATCTTTTTGAAAAGGGGGCAATTGACCGCAGGATGGTCACTACGTCTAAGGGTGACATCTGGTCCTATTTTGCGGTTACAGGCCCGGATCGCCCGCATCAGTTTCGGAACGAACCCGATTCGGTTTATTTCCTCAGAAATTTACCGAAGGAAAATTTTCTAGAGAACAGTATCCAACTTCTTGAGGAATCGCATGGCTAATTTTGAAACGTGGCAGTACCAGAACCTTGTGCAGTTTGCCAAGGAAGCCACAGAGCGTATGAACCTGCTTAATGCGGAGGTTGAGGCGCTAAACGCCGACTTAAAAGCGGCGATTAACGCTTACCGAGATCTACTTCGCCGCGACGCCCCTGGACTTCTCGAAACTCCGCATACCGCCGAAACCAAGCAAGCCGGCGAGTAAGGTCATCAACTGTTCTACTTGTAGGTCTGGCGGCGGGGGTAGACCCTTTGGGATCAAGTCTACGCCCTGCCCAAACGCCCAGACCCACTGCATTAGTGGGTAGCCAAGGAATTGATAGGCTAGGCCAGCAACGCCAACCCAACCGACAGCAGGACGCCAGCCAGAGACAAATACGCTAGTGCTTGCAGCTTCAATTTTATTGATGTCCACCTGGGCGAGATCGGTGGCTTGGTCAATTTTCTTTTCCTCCAGAGCGAGTTTGCGCTCTTCGAGCGCCATCTCAAGTCTCTCCTTGTCGGTCGTAATGAGATCACCTGCAACTTTGCCAACTCCTTCAATGATTGACCCGATACCTATCAAGTCCATTACTTTAGCCCTTTCAGAGTGCGATTTAACCAGCCTAACAAGAACTTGGACTGAGATCTGTTCTTGTTGCAGATGTCAGCGTAGCGCGTGATCTTCGCCAGCGCGTAAGATTTTTTGAACGACTCGGATTCAACATTGTTAAACTTTTGTAGCGTAACAGGGCCAACCGCGCCATCTGGCGTAGCACCCACAATCAACTGCGCGAGCTTGACCGCAACTGACAAGCCGGTGTTTACACCGAAGTTAAAAACCGATTCCGCAACAGTTTGGTTTGTAATCTCATCCCCTCGTAAACGATCCCAAAACTCAGTCTTATAAAATCCCCGTACCATCCCAGTAAGAACAGTGCCTTGCTGATTGTGGTCGATAAGATGCCACCCACCCCACTGAGGATTTTTGTTTCGTGCGATTCCAGCATAGGTCATCCCTCCGGTATCACCGGGAATAGTGTGAAGAACGTAACCGCCTTCGTCGGTGATCATTTTTTCAAAAGCAGCGTTGAAGTCAGCCATTAGAATTCGCTCACATCAATAAGTTGACCACGGAAGTCAATGATACCTTCAGCGTGTTTGCTGACCAACTCAGGCCAGAGCGGCTTGCTGTCCTTCATGGTTATGACGGCAAAGCCGCTGCGCCAGTTGACCGGACCGTCTTCAAGATAGTCGATGAACTGTGGGCCATCAATCTCAGCCAATGTTCCGGTATCGACCCCCCACCTCGTGCCCCGAAAATCTCCGAAGGGCGTACATTTAAGACTGTGCAGATGCCCAGTGATAGTTGTGACTCCAGAATTAACCGTGTTGTTATGGGTAGCGTGAATGCCTCCCTTGTAGCGGTGTTTGACCACTACGTTATCTGACAGCCAACAACTCCAGCACGGATGCCATTTGGGAAAATGATCCTTGAGCGCCGTGCCGCCGACGCCTTCAAATTGTGGTGCAGCCTCGGACAAGCGCGTTTCAAACCGGCTATCGTGATTACCTAGCGGCCAGATTAGTTGCGTGTGATGGCGCGCCTTCTCGCAAGCGTCTTCGATCTCCTTGAGCGCCTCCTGACACGCTTTCAATTCTTGCTGGACGTTTGGGACCGCGCTCCAATTTATTCTGGCGTGTCTGCTGATTGAACTTCCGTCAAAAATATCGCCGTTGGCAATCACAACGTGCGGTTTAAGTTCGTTTATTGCCCATAGCAAGCCCTTGAAAGCAGTTGTGCGGATGCCAGGCCAAAAGTGCGCGTCAGAGAAAATGATGGCGATGCCGTCAGTAAGACCAGCTTCGTGTCTGGCTTTCTGAATGTGGACTGGTTTGCCAACCGACAGGTTGACGTTTAGTTTGGTTTCTAGATAGCGCCGACGAGTATGAACGCGACGTTCAGAAAGGCCAGTCGCTTTGGATACTTTAAGTGGTGACTTATGCTCTTCCCATAACCGCAAAAATTCTTCGTCTGTGATTTTTGGTGACATTATTCTTCATCCTTTTAGGAGAAGCATCCCAAATACCACAGTTTTGTTGCGGTTAGGTGACCCCCCGAGGTCGTCGGGGGGCCTAACTATTAGTCGTCGGTCTGTTCGTCAACCTCTTCAGCTTCAACTTCTTCAGCTTCCACTTCGTCATCAGCGTGGGCTTGGAAGAGTGCTTCGGAGGTTGAAGAGAACAACGAAGACAAGGTGAACTCGTTGATGTTTGCTGCTTTAGCAACGAGGAACGCCACCGAGAACAGAGCGTTCAGGGCGTCAACTGGCTCAGAGTCATTGATCGCGTCAAGAATGTCGTCTTTCATGTCAGGCTCCAGAAAAAGGAGTCTCAAGTTTACAAACTGACCGTGACCGTTTAGTGACCTCTGGTCAGTATGGTCAACAACAGAAAAATAATTGCCCCGCACCCAGTGACTAGGATCTGCTCTAGACGTTTGATCCGGGCGTGGATGCCTTTGGTTTCCTTTTCGATGCCTTCGTACCTTACGGCGCAGACATCAACGTGGGCGTTAATTTTGTGATCAACTTCAGATAATGTAACCATCATGGGGTCCTGCGTTTTTGTCCAAGTAAAGCATTTTGAGTCATTTTAGCTTCAAGTTCTTGCGCTCGTTTCAGTTCGTTTCTGCCGCCAAGAAATTCTTGAGCTTTTGTTCCCATAAAACGACCTGCCGTAGCAGCGCCTGGGATTGGTATGAGCGCACCAGCTTCTTGACCAACCGTAGGCAACGAGCCAACAATCCCACTTAAACGCTGCTTTTGAAGCGCAGCGCCCTCATACGCATGAGACCCTGGCATCAAGTAGCCGCCGTAGTTGAGAACGTGAAATGCTCGTTGCTCGTCAGGATCAAAAGCGTGTCTAATCTTTTGATCTCTGGCGTTCATCGTTTTGTTTGCGTCTTCAGCGTTCCAAACGCCAGCCCTTTTTGACCCAGACTCGTAGATTTCTCTTGCAATGTTGCCTTTGATCTCCGCTTTAGCTGCGGCGGCTGCTTGTTGGAGTTCTGGGCTTACAACAAAATCTGGCGATTTTGGAATTCTCCCGTTAGCAACTGAGTCAACCAGATCGTAAATGTGCCGCCATTGATCAAACGGCATACTGTTCATTCTCTGCGGGATTCTTTCAAAATCCACGCCTGTCTGCACCCCGTTCGGATCAACAGAACCAAACAGATCTTTGATGCCCTTTGACTCAAAAAGAGTTTTTTGAACGCGGTGCAGATTATCTGCTTTTTTCAATAGCTCAATGCCGCCGGCAGCGCCGATGTCTTTCTCAATTGCCTCGTTGATTCTTTTGATAACTCCAGCGTTGTCTGGCGTCCAATCTTTGTTCAACGATTTTTGAACAGCAACCCAAGCGTCAACTGTATTTGGCGCGTGGGTAACGCCAGATTCATCTCTGAAGCCAGTTGTTCTTGCCAAGTTGATTAGCTTCTCTGCACTTGAAGCAACGCCTTCGTTTCCTTTCAACCCAAGGCCAGCCCTAAACTGCTGGTCTTTAAGAAGGTCCGAAACGTGGCTAGATTCAATTGGGTTTGCCCCAACTTTTGATTTGACTTCGTTGTACAGATTGCGTTTTTCCAAGTTGAACGCGCCAGTCAAACCTTGGTATGGATCTTCAATTGGATTTGTCGGAAACAAGGCGCTGTTAATCCTTTCGCCACGCTCGTACGGGTTCATCAAAGTAGGGCTGGCCCCACTATTTTGAACACGTTGTTGGGCGTAGCGACTAAGAGCAGTTTGCTCATCAGCCAACTGACGTTTGAGCAACTCACCGCTTGGCGTTGGTTGCGGCATCTTGGCTTCTGTGTACTCTGTTCGCAGCGTGTTCTCGTTACCAGTCAAAACGCCAGGGCGAATACGGTTAACATCACCAAGAATTTCTGCGGCAATCGTTGCCCTAGTTTCTTGTTCTGGGACCGCAACATCTGCTGACGTTTTTGATTGTTTGACCGAAGGGAAATTGCCTCTAGAAGTTTCTTCCCCGGTGATACCAGAAAACGGATTGTTTTTGGCTCGTTGAGCACCAACGCTTGCAGCAGGAACGGCAGGAGAAATTGGAAGCGCAGCAGGAAACGTAGATGGTTGGATTGTTTGCGTTTCTGGCGTCCGTACCAAAGCGTTTTGTACTGTTTGGGCTACACGTTGCGCCGTTGGAACAGCGCGAGCGGCAAGCGCGTTAAATCCTTGTGCAACTTGTCCGGCTTGACCAACAGCAGGTACAAACGCTGGGAGACCAGAAGTAAGTTGACCTAAAGAACGAAGATATTCCTGACCGCTTTCGGTGCGCGGAACATATGTCCCCGCTTCCATTACTCTTTCCGTTGCTTTGACGTTTGGGCCTTGACCTAACCTGCCGCCCAAAATGCCAGCAATTGCCCCAACAGGCATTGCAACCGCACCTGTTATCGTAGACAACGCCGCTTCCGGGATGCCAAGCAACCGATCTGCCATAGATGGTTCTTGGGCAAGTGCTGGCTGTTCTATAGCGCCAGGAATGTCTGCTGGCGTTGCTTTGGGCTTGACAAACTGAGCAAAAGGATTAGGTTGCTTGACAAATTGGGCAAACGGATTTTCAGCCATTTAATTCCCCAGAACTCTTTTAGCTGACCCAGGGCCAAATTGAGCGTCAAATTGTTCTCTTGTGCCGCGACCTTGCCTCAAAAAATCTATAGCGGCTTGAGGTATGTTTGATGTGGCTCCTGTCAAAACAGGGGAAGCAGCATAATCAACAATTACATCTTCCGGGTTTAACTTGGCACGTTTTGCCATGTTGGTGTATTGATCTTTGATGCGGTCCGCACCTGCTTTTTGAGCTTTGTAAAGATTGTTTGCTTCAGTGATAAAATCTCTTCTTAAATCTGTGCTAAGACGCTGACCAGTCATCACTTTGTTAACAGCGGTTTGAACTCGCTCACCAAACGATCCAGACGCAGCAGCAGCAGCAAACTCGCTTTCACGAACAACAGAAGTTGGGTCAAGAAGTTTGACGTAATTGTAAAGCAACGACATATCACCAGCGCCAGTTGGTGCTGTTGTAGTGATCTTGGTGTGGGCGTCTTGTACCGCCCTAAAATCTTTAGTCAGAGCATTGAATTCATCTCGTAATTCACCCGCCTTGATTTGTTCAGGCTTTTCTGATGGCGGCAAAAATCTTGTTGGATTTTTAAGTATTTCTTCTCGCGTTGCGTAGATATTTTTTCCAAGAGTTGTGTCAAAAGTTGCGACGGGGGCCAAAGGTTGCGCTGGTGTCCGCATAGCCGCTGATCTTGCAACAACAAAATCTTGATACGAGCCTTTGAACCCGCCGCCCTCTTGGGTTTTCGCAAAGTTGTATTCTTGCACCAATGATGGTTGGTCCTGTGCTTTTTCCGGCAGCGTAAACGGCTCTTGCCCAGGAAACGCAACAGTTTGGCCGCGACTAAAGATCTGAGGTTTACGCAGTTCAGCAATCTGCCGCGACAGTTCCGCAACCATAGGTGTAATTTGCGGGTTTTCTGCCGCAAGCATACTTAGACCGTCTCGCTGGCGCTCAAGTTGTCTAAGTTGAGCCATTGTGTTTTCGCCAAAATTGGTCGGCAAGCCAAGCGCGTTTGTAGTCGCTGGTGCTGGCGCTTGCTCCGGCAAGATGGGGCGCATTTTAATGCCCGCATTACCACCGCTCAAATTTTCCACCGACATTACCGGCCCTTGAATCGGCGCGGTAGTGGCTACAGGCGCGGGTTGAGCGGGCGCTGGCTGGCCGCCGCCCATAGCGGCTAAAAAGTTTTTCTGGAACTTCTGTTTTTCTCTAAGTTTATATCCGACATCCATAACATTAGGGATGCCAGTAGCAATCATTGCGTCCGCAGCAACGTCAAGATCAGGTGACTGACCTTGTGAAACAAGTACCTTTCGCATTTCGTCTAACGCAAGATTATCGCGTTTCAGTTGCGCTAACTGCTGCTCATTCACCTCACGCGATACGCGGCCAGATTTGATTTGCTCAATTGAAGCTAAGTCCTGCAAAGGATCAGGCAGGTTTAACTTAGGCGGCTGATAGAAATTAACGATTGACGGGTCAAGAGGACGAAGCGCCATGATTACCGCCCCCTAAACGCATTAGTTCTAGCATTGTACATATACAAATTACCGGCAGTATTGAGAGCGCCGGACAGCGCGTTGGCCGATCCAAGATAACCAGACGCGCGGGCGGTTCCAATGTCTTGCAGATTTTGGCCGGTTTGCGCCCCAAAATTTTGCGCCGCGTTAGATGAAGCGGCAGTTGCCGTCATGCCTGGGCCGCTGGCGTAACCCAGCAGTGGGTTCAGTTGATTAGCGCGGTTGGTGTTATAGCGCTCATACGCTCTTTGGTATTCGTCAGAAGCCAAACCTTGGTTAAATCGTTGCGCCCCTTTGAGCGTAGCGCCGGACAACAACCCGCCGCGCGAGGCCGCAGTACGGTCTAGTGCTTTCATGCCTTCCGACAGTCGAAAAGCGTAGCCAGGGTCTGCCTCAAAATCAGACGCGCCAAAATCACGGGCGTATTTACCAAAGTCAGGCGAATTTGGGTTGGTGACAAATTCAGAACCAGCAGCACCGCCGGTCCCCATCGCCATTCTGGCGGTATCGCCAACTGAACCAAATGGACCGCCGCCGCTACTACTTGTAGGCGTTGGCGATCTAATCCCCAACAACTCCATCAAACGGTTATTAGACGCAACGCCAGCTAACCTAAACGGTTCGTTTAGCTGAACTTGCTTCTCATACATCCGCTCTTGGGCATCTTGCGCGGCTTGAGTCGCGTCAGCTTGAATATTTCCAGCCCTTCTAGCCGCATTAGACGATACAACGCCGCCGACTATAGAACCGCCAATAACCGCAGTTGTTACCCAAGTCATGATTTTTCCCCTTCCAACAATTTTTCAGTTGAACTAATCAACCCCATCTCTTCATAGGTAGGGGAGATCACTTCTTGTTCAATTTGATCAAGATCTGATTCGTTGTCAAACTCAGTCAGATGGACTGTAGTCCAGACGGTATCTTCTACAGCGTACACGGCTCGCTTTAGACCAACTTCAGAAATAAACGTACACGGCGCTTCAAGATACTTTTCACCAAACTCTGTGACAACTTTAACCTTACCTTTGGTAATAAAGTTTAAGTGCTGATGTCTGTGAATCTTACCAATGACAACGCTGCCCTTGGGCAGAAAAATTTCTCTGGCGTAAGTGCAGCACCCGTACTTCTCGTCTTTAGGTGTAAAGTAGTGTTTAAGCGTACATTGCTCTGCCGCCGACTCAACTTGACCGGCGTCAATTAGTTCTTGCAAACCGTTCTGGACAACCAAAATGTCTTGCCGAAATTTTACTTTGGCGGGGTCATTTTGAACTGCTAAGTCCATTATGTGATCTCCCGTCCGTTAGCCCGGATATTGATCGCTGATGCCGTCCCCGCGATGGTGCTGATAAAACCGCTAGGGCCAAGCGCAGCGCCAGTAATCTCAGGAAAGGTATACGTCTCTGACGGTTGTAGCGTCTTGGTTTTGACGATCAAGTTCT
>Ga0209354_10000928_pt1 | contig 13127 bp, 11 predicted proteins | sample LauGreSpBDMM15DD_2_FD_187562 | JGI IMG/M metagenome (GOLD analysis project Ga0209354, IMG submission 187562) | Freshwater lake microbial communities from Lake Michigan, USA - Sp13.BD.MM15.DD (SPAdes) (version 2) | ecosystem: Environmental > Aquatic > Freshwater > Lake | place: Lake Michigan...
CAATGGTACGATTTCGAACAAGTCCTTCAACATCACGATAGCTTTCCACCAAACGGCAATGGGTTTCGTAGGCTTTTTATCATGATTATATTTGTCGTTACTCTTGAAAAACATCTCCCAAAGAGCTATAAATAAGTTCGTTAAAGCAAAATTTTCACAGGACTACAAAATCAGTTTCAAAAAATAATGACCCTAAAAATGAAGGGGTTACGTTTTCAAGGCAAATAATTCAATATTTGCTCTTTAAAAGTTTATCTGAAAAAAGAGGCTTGCTGCAAGTTGGGTTAAGATAATTTATAGCCAATTGATTGCATAAATACTTCATTTTAAGTACGTTTACAGAGGTCATCAGTGATGCCAAAAGTGCATAAATATGCTAAAATAGTACGGTTACCTATTCGGTTACCTCTAACTTATATTAAGCATCAAATTATTGATTTAAAACGATTTATAAAATTACCATATCGTTCTGCTACCCCAATATGGAGACGAACATCTCTACATTAAAGCCTTTAAATCGTATGCGTTAGAGGCTTTTTCTGTTTTTTTAATACTTAAAGTGGATTAAATGCAAAATATTAAAAACATCGTTTTTGATTTGGGTGGCGTAATCATTGATATTGACGTTCCTACAACTTTTGAGAATTTTGCTTTGGCGTCTCAAAAAACTATGGATGAAGTAACGCAGCTTTTTATCAATAATCAGTTGTTTGAGCGACATGAAACAGGGCATTTAAGTGATGAAGCTTTTCGGAACGAAATTATCCGGTTACTGGATCTTCCTGAAAATTACCAGCAAATAGACCAAGTTTGGAATACTTTATTGTTGGCAATTCCAGTAGAAAGAATTGAACTTATTCGGCTATTGAGTAAAAAGTATAGGGTGTTTTTATTGAGCAATACCAATCATATTCATTATGTCGAAGTTGAAAATATACTGCATAAAGCAACCGGTATTAAATCTTTTGATGATTTGTTTGAAAAGGTTTATCTTTCCTATCAAATTGGCCTGAGAAAACCGCATGCACCAATTTATGAACATGTACTTTTGGACAGTAAATTAATTCCTGCGGAAACCTTATTTATTGATGACAATTCAGACAATATACTTGGTGCCTCAGCTTTAGGAATTCAGACCATTCATATACAATTACCAAACACAATTTTAGATCATTTAAAAGCGTATGTTTAATAAGCCAATACCAAAATTAATATTACAACTGTTTTTATTTGTACTCACTATTGTTACGACAACCTTGTCTGGTGCCGAATGGATTGGTTTACCTTGCAAAACTTTAGAAGAAGCCTTTTCGATAGGATTATCTTATTCTGTACCTTTTTTATTGCTATTGACGGTACATGAATTTGGACATTTTTTTACAGCAAGGCATTACAATGTTCCAGTGTCATTGCCATATTTTATACCTGTTTACTTTTTAGGATTTATAGCATCTATTGGAACAATGGGCGCTTTTATCAGAATGAAACCAGCTTTTACGACTACACGTCAATATTTTGACATTGGTATCGCTGGCCCTTTAGCCGGTTTTGTAACCGCCATGGGATTTTTGATTTACGGTTTTAACCATTTACCTGAAAAAGAATATATTTATAAAATTCATCCTGAATACAAACAGTTTGGTTTAGCCTACGAAAATCATGTTTACAACCAATCTTTTTTACGACTTTCCGATTCACTTCACCATGTTCAAATCAACAGTAATCAGGCTTTTAAACCTGCCGAACATTATGAAATGTTTGCAATAGGAGAGAACTTGTTATTTTATATTTTTAAAAATTATGTGGTTGATGATGCAACACGTGTTCCAAATAAATATGAATTGATGCATTACCCCATATTATTTGCAGCATATCTGGCCCTGTTTTTTACTTCGTTAAATTTAATTCCAATAGGACAACTTGATGGTGGTCATGTGCTTTATGGTTTAATTGGTTACGAAAAACATGCTATAGTTTCAAAGGTATTATTGATACTTTTTGTTGCTTTTGCAAGTCTTGGATTTGTTAATTTTAAGTTGAATCAAGAAGAGGTAATCAAAGATATTTTGCTCTTAGGATTAATCCTCTGGACATTATTTAGGCCTTTGTTTAAAGATTGGAAAAATGTTCTACTTGTGAGTTTGGCTGTAATGGTACTTGAATTGTCTTCGAATACACTTTTTCCATCCATTTCAGGGTATTCAGGATGGTTGTTTTTTGCTTTTATCCTAAGTCGTTTTTTAGGTATTCAACATCCAAAAGCATCCGTTGAAATGCCATTAAATCTTAGCCGAAAAATTTTAGGTTGGATAGCTTTGTTGATTTTTGTGTTTTGCTTTTCTCCTCAACCTTTTCTCTTCAATTAAATTATTTAAAAGGAGAATCTTTTTCTTTTGCCAGGATATTGTACACCATTTTGTCCATAAAAGCGGGAAAAAATCTATTCAATAACACCGTTAATTTACCTTGCGCAGTCAAAACCAAATCACGTTTTCGGTTGACGGTTGCTTTGTAAATATAGTCGGCCACTGTTTCAGCAGTCATCATTTTGGCTTCATCTCTTGGAGATTCACCTTGAATTTGACCATCGGCACTAAGCGCAGTATTTCTAATGTTTGAAGTGGTAAAACCTGGGCAGGCTACCAATACGTGCACATTTTGTTTTAAAAGTTCAGTTCTTAAGGATTCTAAAAAACCTTGTAGGGCAAATTTTGAGGCGGAATATCCTGTTCTACCGGGAAGTCCTCGGTAGCCTGCTATAGAAGAAATTCCAATCACTGAACCTTGTGTTTTTATGATTTCTGGCAAGGCGTATTTGGTGGCATACACCATTCCATAAAAATTGATATCCATCACTTTTTTAATGACGTCCGTTTCGACGTCATTAAAAAGTGCTCTCATGGTGATTCCTGCATTATTGATAAGGACGTCAATTTTGCCAAAGTGTACAATCGTTTTGTCGACCACTTTTTTGTTGTCCAATTCTATACTTACATCAGCAACAATAGATAAGGTATCTATCCCTTCAAGGGTTAATTCCGTTTTGGTGTTTTCAAGTTTGGATCCATCACGTCCAGTGATGACAATTTTAGAGCCTTGTCTACCAAAAGCAAATGCCAAAGCCTTGCCAATACCAGAAGATGCTCCAGTGATAATTACGACCTTATTACGCATTATTTTTTTGCCGATTTGTATTGTTCGTTCAAGCCATTGATGACATCATAAGAAACGTCTAGGCTATCATTCGCATACAATAAATTGCTGCCTCCACCATAAGTAAGTATGAACCTGTATCCTTTGCTTTTGGCATATTGACTCATGAATTTGGTAATGTTTGCTTCAATATTTTTATTCAAATTCATTACTTCTTTTTCAAGAGTTTGTTGCATTTTTGCGCCATTTTGGTCAATTTGATTTTTCTTTTCTGAGATTGACTGTTGTGCTTTTTGCATTTCTTCCTGCGTCATTGAGCCTCCTCTTTGTTGGTAGCTCATGTATTCAGCTTCCAAATTTTTCATTTGTCCGCCATAAGTATCTTCCAGTTTTTTTCTTTTAGAAGCAATCGTTTTTTCAAGGTCTTTGTAATACATACATAATTTAGAAATTGAATCTGCATTTACATATACAACTTTGGCTTCTTTTAGCAAGGTGTTGTTGGCAATTTTAGGTTTGATCATGGCAACACTGGTTGAATCGTTTGTATCGGTTGATTCTGTGGAAGAGTTTCCTTTAAAATGCAATACAAAAAGAGTGATAACAGCTATTCCAAGGATGATATTGATAATTGTATTTAAATATTTCATAGAACTTATTGGTTTAAATTTTTACTAGATTTTTTTCGAATAATAATTGAATGATTCCATCTTTCAGTCCAACTTCAGGAACCATTATTTGTGTAGAATGAGCCCATCTCATTGCAGAAAGGTAAATGTCGGCAGCTGGAACAATTACATCAGCCCTGTCTGGGTTGAGCATGAGTAAGTTAATTCTTTCCTCAACAGTATATTTGTTTAATTCTTCTCTTACCTTTTCAATTTGTTTGTAAGAAGCGGTTGTTTTCGTTTTTTTTCCGACAAGTTCAAATAATTTACCAATGTTCCCACCAGTTCCAATAGACATAATTGGCTTTACGTGATTTGGAATATTACCCTTGATCCAATTTTCCATATCCGCCCAAACTTCCGGAGCATCTTTTCCACCCAATCTTCTAACAGATCCAATTTTATAGGAGTTTGAAGCAATTTTTTTATGGTTGATGTAAACGTTTAATTCCGTACTTCCGCCACCCACATCTATATGTAAATAGTTTTTATCGTCAAGGTTTTTTAGAATAACATTGTTAATCAGTTCCGCTTCTGTTTCGCCGTCAATGATATCTATTTTTAAGTCGAGTTCATTGAGTACTCTTTTGGCGATGGCTTGTCCGTTAATAGATTCTCTCATTGCTGAAGTAGCACAAATCATGTAATCATCAACTTCATAAAGTTCAAACAAGAGTTTAAATGCAGTCATTAGTTTGAGGAATTTTTCCTCTTTTTTTTCACTTATTTCTTTATTCGTAAAAACATCTTCTCCCAAACGCAATGGAAAACGAACGTACTCCAATTTTTTATAGACAGGTTCGTCCTGACTGGTATTAACACTTGTAATTTGAAATCGTATGGCGTTTGAGCCAATATCTACAGCAGCTAACTTCAATGTTTCTTGATATTAATGAGTATGTTTTTTTTAGAAATATTATCGGCTAATTTCGAAGAATTAATCCATATAATGAAAGAAATGAAAATATAATTCAATGAAAATTTCTTAGTAATTTTTTTGAGTTGAAAATAAATGTAAATTTGTCCCCATGCCAGTTCATCCAGATACCGTTTTACAAGATTTAAAAGCTAAAAAATATGCTCCAATTTATTTTTTGCAAGGAGATGAAGCTTTTTACATAGATATTATTTCAGATTATATCGAAAAAAATGTCTTGACAGATGCTGATAAAGCTTTTAATCAGGTAGTAGCTTATGGACAAGATATTGATGTGACTACTATTTTGAATCATGCCCGCGCCTATTCTATGTTTTCAGATAGAAAAGTGGTGATAATTAAAGAAGCACAAGAAATTAAAGGGTTTGATAAAAAAGAAAATCAAACGATGTTGGAAGCATACCTTAAAAATCCTTTGCCTTCAACGATTTTGGTGTTTGCTTATAAAGGCAAAAGTTTACATGCAGGAAGAACTTTGGGTAAAATTATGGACAAACATGCCATTTTAGTTACCACCAAAAAAATGTATGACAATGAAGTACCAATTTGGTCAAATAGCTATGTGAAATCTAAAGGTTTTAACATCACTGTAGGTGCAAATGCTGTTTTATGTGAATCTGTAGGGAATAATTTGTCTAGAATAGCCAATGAGGTTGATAAATTGGTAATCAATATTCCTGCTCATACAGAAATATCAGAAGCATTGGTTCAGCAATATGTTGGTAAAAGTAAGGAATATACTATTTTTGAATTGCAAAAAGCATTGGGTCAAAAAAATGTGATGAAGTCAAATCAAATCATTGAAAATTTTGCCGCTAATCCAAAAAATAATCCGATAGTTATGGTTGTTGCAAGTTTGGCTGGATATTTTTTAAAAGTATTGATGATTCATCATGCAGCGAATAAAGATGAACGCACGTTGGCAGGAGTATTAAAAGTGAATCCATTTTTTGTGAAAGATTATATAGCAACAAGCCGACTTTATTCTCCACAAAAAACATTAAGTATTATTCACTTTTTAAGAGAAACAGATTTGCAAAGTAAAGGTATCAGTTCAACAGGTCTAAAGGAATCGGATATGTTGAAGGAATTGGTTTTTAAAATACTACATTAAACTTCAGACCATTTTTCAACTGCAGGTAAATCTGCCCTTAATTTAATGGGTTTCTTTTTAGTTTTTTTCTCAATAAATCCTTCCATGATAAATAGTCCACTTAAATAAAAAGGCATAAAAGGGATTTTATAACGAACCAGTGTACCAAAATTATAGCTGCTAATTCCTACAGCAAAGGCAAAAGTAATCGCAAAAATAAAGCAAAATAACACCATTGGGGTTTCTCCGATGATACTAAATGTTCTAAAAAAACCAACTTTTATCAAGATTCTAAGTGTTAAAAATAAAAACCATAAACTTTCAAGCGAAGAAACAAACATGGTTAAATTTCGAGCTTCCCAAATATATGGTCTAAATAACGCAACATTTATTGCTGGCAAAGCAATTTTAGCCATGCCAGACATTGTTCCATCTTGGGCACCTAAATCATAAGTGGAACCATTTTCTTTTTTACTCACATACATTACCCATTCAGAGGTTGTTTTTGTAGTTTCAGCAATTTTTTCCAGGTCATATAGTGCATCCCCTTGCGTTACTATTGTTGCTGCATAAAATGCTCCTACAATACCAATCCCAAATAGTATAGGCGTGAATACTCTTCTAACAATTAAATTTTTAATGTCTTTTGTTTTTTGAATAAATAACCAGAATATTAATGCTGGCATAAAACAAAGTAGGATGTATACTTTTACTTCTTTAATGATTAAAAAGGAAATGATTAACATGATAAATTGGATAGGTCTCCTTTCTTTTCCAAAAAAGAAACTATGCAAGGACCAAAATAACCAACCCATACCACCAATTGCCAATGGTTCTTTCAATACGCCTGAACTCCAAAAAACTACAGAAGGAATAAAGAAAAAGGCAACAGCAAATTCTTTAAAAAGTTGTGGGTAGTGCTTTACAAAAATTAAGTACATTGCCCACAGTCCTGACAATGCAAATGTGCTCAAAATTAATGCAATTGAAGTATAGGTGTCAAATGTAAACAAAGAACAAACAGCACATATTTTAATTACTAACGCTTCTCTCTGTTGATAATCAAATACAAAAGACTTGATTATATTCAAATGTTCTATATTATTAAAATCTGGAATAAATATCAGTTTGATTGCTGAAATTGGATTTTCAAAAAAGTATTTATATATTAATCCTCCTCCACGTTTGGTATAATTTATCGTATCACCTCCATATAAAACTTCATGGATTACTGCAAAAGCAATCATGGCAAAAAATTTTAAAAAAAATACTTTGGGAATTAGTGATTTAATATAAGGGTTTGAAGTTTTGATATGTCTTTTGCACCCCATTTTGTATATGCTATATACAATCGCAAGTACACCTGGTGTCACCAGTAAGTCATTCCATTCAAGTATTCTAATTAAAATCATTTACTTAAAGTTTTTGAATGATTTAATTTGAATATATGATGGTGTATTTTTTTTGTTTTGATATGAATAGGTCTATACCAAAATAATGCAGGCATTAGAAATATAAACCAAAAAGTGATAGAGATTAATTTAGTAATTTTATGAAATAGGAGAATGTGTGGCGCTGGGAATTCATTTATTTTCCCCATTTGTGGAACGCCTAACGCCAAAGAAATATCTTTTTTTGAAATTTTTCCAGCATAAATTCCAGCTAAAAATTCAATATTTAAAAATTTATTGTCAAATTTCCTTTGTTTAGGGTTTATGATTGGTTCCATGTTCGGATCATAATAACACCATTCATTGTTTACCCATGCACATAGCGTGAAATGGTGACTCCAGCCTACTTTACAAAATGGAATTTGTTTGATTTTTAATACCTCCATCATTACAATTGCCTGTTGACTACAAGCCGCATTTTGATATTTCATGAGATCATTGGGGTCAACTATTGCAGACAAATCGCGCCAAATGAATCTGCCCATCATACATGCTAGCCAATTTTCATTGAACCCATAATGAGAGTAACCGTGGTGAAATCTTCGTTTAATTATTGTTGTGACAATTTCATTGTATTCTAAAGATTTTGGTTTTACATGACTATAGCTAGCGGAATCGTCTATTTTTTTAACTAATTTTTCAATGTTATTTATAGTATCTAGCGTAGATTCAAATTTCTCTTTACTAACAAATCCTCGTTCATTGATTAAATGAATGGGTAATAAATTTAATACTAAAAAGAAAACAGATAGCGATAAAAATAGAATTATCTTTTTTCTGTTCTTTTGTTTTACATTGATATACATGTATTTTTTATTGTTATGTTTTGTTCTAACCACCAGTGTAAGACAATTAGGTGCCAAATTTTATTATAATACATACTTTCTCCTTTTCTGAATTTCGAGATAAGTATTTGTACTTCTTGGTTGTTTACAAGATTATGTTTTTCGATTATAGAAGAATTTAAGTAATTGGTAATTAAATAACTTAAATCTGTGAGTAACCAGTTTTTTAATGGTATAGAAAAGCCTTTTTTGGGCCGATCGAAAAATGTTTTTGGTACAAAATTATATAAGGTTTCTTTAAGTAGGTATTTGCTTACCCCATTGTTAACTTTTAATTTTTCATCCAAATTTAATGCAAAATGAATTAAATTCATATCTAATAGGGGCACCCTTGTTTCAAGAGAGTAATGCATGCTGGCTCGGTCTACTTTTACCAGTAGGTCATCTTTTAGGTAATTAGGGATGTCCCAAAAAGATTGTTCTTCTGCAGCACTTATTTTTCTGCTGGCTTGAAATGAATTGAATTTATTGAAATTGAATTGCTTGTTGAGGAGTAATTTCGATAAATCATTTTCACTAAACAAATATTGTTCCTGAGAAAATATATGGCTTTTTAGGTTTTGTTTGTTTTTATAGTCGAGTAATAAGCCTGCCCTTTTCCATCTGCTGTTCAATAGTTTTGATGCTTGAAATAAAGGCGATTTAACTGCATGTAAAAGTGGGTTATCGAGTCTTTTTGCCCAATTGTACATGCCGTAACCCATGAATAATTCGTCGCCACCGTCACCTGATAATGTCACTGTTACTTGTTCACGTGCAAGTTTTGAAACCAACATGGTCGGAAATGCGGAGCTATCTCCAAAAGGTTCATCATAAACAGACAAAAGATCCGGAACCAATGCCATGATATCTTTTTCACCAATCATAAATGTATGATGATCGGTATGGAGGTGTTTTGCTACTTTTTCAGCATAGGGAGCTTCATTGTATTTTTTTTCGTGAAATCCTATACTAAAAGTTTTGACTTGTTTTGATGAAGTTTTGCTTGCTAGAGCTGTAACCAAACTTGAATCAATCCCACCGCTTAAAAATGTCCCTATAGGAACATCACTCACCATCTGTTTTTCGATTGATTTAGCAAGTAAGGTTTCTAGTTGCTTTTTTGCTTCGGTTTCATTGCTTAGAACTTCAGAAGTGATTTGATTCTCCATACGCCAATAGGGCATGAAGTTTACTTTTAAATCATTTTCTTTTAGTGTGAGGTAATGTCCTGTTGGAAATTTATAGATGTGGTTATAAATGGTCAAAGGTTCAGGAATATACCCAAGGTGTAAAAAGTATGGAACAGCTTCTTGGTTTACTGTTAATGGTTTATTGATGTATTTAAATGATTTTAATTCTGAACTGAATGCGAAATTTAATCCATCCCAATAATAAAACAAGGGCTTAATACCTACCTGATCTCTGGTGATGAAAAGAGTTTCGTCAATATTGTCGTAAATGGCAAAGGCAAACATACCATTCAATAAACCAACCATTTTTGATCCTAATTTAATGTACAATTGGAGTAAAACTTCGGTATCTGAGCTGGTTTTACAAATTAAATTGTATTCGGCTTTTAAATCTTTAAAGTTGTAAACTTCACCATTAAAGACAATAACATACCTTCCACATTCAGAAAACATGGGCTGATTGGCATGATTGGAGAGGTCTAATATACTTAATCTCCTATGTCCAATTTTTAATCTTTTGCTTTTACTTTCAAAAAATCCCCCAGCATCAGGTCCGCGATGTTTAAGCGAATTGTTAAAACGCTCAAAATCGATTTCAAAATTTCCAATTATGCCAGTGATTCCACACATGTGGGTGAGTATTCAAATTAAGTTACAGCTTGTAAATATATTAAAATATCTTAAGTTTTTTGGTAGATTATTCAGCTATATATATAGTTTAATTTTAGGTTTCACTTTTATTTCTTAAATGTTTAATTATCAACCGTGAAATTATAACAAATGAAGTATCTTTTCTTAATTTTGAATTCTTTCATTTCATTCTATAAAACTATAACTTTAAGTTTTGAGACTTAATTACCAACAAACCATCGATTATATTTATAACCGTATGCCCATGTTTCAACGTGTGGGTAAAACCGCTTACAAAGCTGGATTAGAGAATATTGAAGCTTTGTGCGCAGGTGTAGGGAATCCTCAATTGAACTTTAAATCGGTTCATGTTGCTGGCACCAATGGCAAAGGGAGTTCGAGCCATTTTTTAGCCGCAATTTTACAATCATCGTCTTTAAAAGTTGGGCTTTTTACCTCTCCTCATTTAAAACGTTTTACGGAACGTGTAAAAATAAATGGAATTGAGGTAGAGGAAGAGTATGTTATTCAATTTGTGCATGACAATAGTGCGCTTTTTGAAAAAGTAAAGCCTTCTTTTTTTGAATTAACTACTGTGCTTGCTTTCAAATATTTTGCAGACCAAGCAGTAGATATTGCCGTGATAGAAGTTGGAATGGGTGGTCGCTTAGACAGTACCAATATCATCCAACCCATTGTTTCTCTTATTACGAATATTGGTTTAGACCATATTGATTATTTAGGTGATACATTGGAGAAAATCGCTGTTGAAAAAGGTGGAATTATTAAGCCTACTATTCCTGTAGTGATAAGCGAATTTCAACCAGAGACTTTACCTGTATTTGAAAGTTTAGCCCAAAATGTAACTGCCCCTTTGATAAAAGCCTTTGAAAATTACCTTTTTGGAAGTCATCAAATGGAAGAAGGGAAATTAAGTATTTCGCTTATGAACAATTTAACCCAACAAGAAATAATTCTTCAAAGTGAATTGATGGGCATTTATCAATTAAAAAATTGCATTGGTGTACTTGCTGTGATTGATGTGTTGAAAAATAATGGATTTACGATTTCTGATGAGGCGATATTGAATGGGTTTTCGAAGGTAATTCAACTCACCAACTTAAAAGGTCGCTGGCAACAATTGGGTGAAAGTCCTTATCTTTTTTGTGACACGGGTCATAATGCTCCTGGGGTAGCATTGATTTTGGAACAGTTGTCTGCTTACCAATTTCAAAAATTGTATATAGTTTTAGGACTGGTCAATGATAAATCACCTGAAAATGTATTAAGTTTGTTGCCTAAAAATGCCTACTACCTGTTTTGTCAAGCTTCGATTCCCAGGGCAATGGATGCGAAATTATTGGCTTACAGTGCAGAAAATCATGGTTTGAATGGGGAGGTAGTGCATGAAGTGAATGAGGCGATTGCTAAGGCCAAAAGTCTGGCAACAGAGAAAGACTTTATTTTGGTTGGAGGAAGTACCTTTGTGGTGGCAGAAATCGATGGTTTGTAATTTTGTAGTATTGAATATTCATGGGAAGAGCGAAGCTTAAACGATTTGCAGTTGTTGCAGAAAATAGAAATGTCATTGAACCAGGTAAAGAATTGTTTACTTCTATTCGTGGCCATTGGCATGAATACTTTGGAAACCAAAACGGGATTGTATTGGAGTTGGGTTGTGGTAGAGGTGAATATTCTACTGGATTAGCAGCGATAAATCCGGATAAAAATTATGTGGGGATTGATTTAAAAGGGGCAAGGCTTTGGAAAGGAAGCGTTGTGGCCGTTGAAAATAACCTTAACAATGTGGCCTTTTTAAGGACTCAAATTCAAAATATTGATAGTTTTTTTGCTGATGATGAGGTGTCTGAAATATGGATTACTTTTCCGGATCCTCGTCCAAAAGACAGCGATGAAAAAAGAAGGTTGACCAGTCCTCGTTACATGGCTTTGTATAGAAAAATCATGAAAGCAGGAGGGGTAATGAATTTCAAAACTGATAACCTGCCTTTATTTGAATATACCTTGGAGGAAGTGTTTCCAAATCAAAGTTTGGCCGATTTAGAATTTACCAAAGACTTGTACAATTCTCCATTACTTGATTTACATCATAAAATCCAAACAACTTTTGAGAAAAAGTATTTGAACAATAGGGAGAAAATTAATTATTTAAGGTGTAGGTTGGTGTAGCGTTTACAGTTTTCAGTTTACAGTTCTCAGTTTACAGTTTACAGTTTTCAGTTTTCAGTTTACAGTTTTCAGTTTTCAGTTCTCAGTTTTCAGTTTTCAGTTTAGTGTTTTTTTGTGATAGTATTTATTTTTTTTACTCAACACTCACAACTCAACACTCAACACTTGTTTACCCACCACTCATCACTCAACACTCATCACTTGTTTACCCACCACTCATCACTCAACACTCAACACTTGTTTACCCACCACTCATCACTTGTTTTAATTTACTCAACACTCACAACTCAACACTCAACACTTGTTTACCCACCACTCATCACTCAACATTAAAGCATCAGCTTCTCTAAAATGTCTTGGGCTGCTTTGGACAATATTGTTCCTGGCCCATAGATGCCTGTAACTCCTTTTTGGTACAATTTCTCATAATCTTGTTGCGGCACTACGCCTCCAAGAATCACCAAAATGTCTCCGCGTCCCTGATTTTTTAATGCTGAAATCAATGCTGGAACAAGGGTATTATGCCCTGCAGCCAAACTGGATACTCCGATGACATGTACATCATTGTCAATGGCTTGCATGGCTACTTCTGCTGGTGTTTGAAAAAGTGGCCCGATATCTACATCAAATCCTAAATCTGCAAAGGCGGTGGCAATGATTCTGGCGCCTCTGTCATGACCATCCTGACCTATTTTAGCCACAAGAATTCTGGGTCTTCTTCCTTCTTGCTCCGCAAATTGGTCAGAAAGTGCTTTGGCTTTTTTGAAATTTTCATCCATGGCAATTTCTTTGGCATAAACTCCTAACATCGAACGCACTGAGGCCTGATGTCTTCCATATATTTTTTCTATTACCCAACTAATTTCTCCCAAAGTACACCTTGCCTTTGCGGCTTCAATGGCGAGTTCCAATAAATTACCTGTGCCATCAGCGGTGGCAGTTTCTATATTCATCAACGCAATGGCAACCGAATTTTCATTTCTGGTGT
>Ga0209354_10000933_pt1 | contig 13089 bp, 10 predicted proteins | sample LauGreSpBDMM15DD_2_FD_187562 | JGI IMG/M metagenome (GOLD analysis project Ga0209354, IMG submission 187562) | Freshwater lake microbial communities from Lake Michigan, USA - Sp13.BD.MM15.DD (SPAdes) (version 2) | ecosystem: Environmental > Aquatic > Freshwater > Lake | place: Lake Michigan...
CCAATGGTGATGACGATGGCTGTTCCTAAAAATTCTGCTACAAAAGGAGTCATGTTGTTCTATTTTAATTTTAAACGATATATTAAATTAAGAAAAAATGAGCATTAACATTACTTATTTCAAAAAATATAATTGAATAAGCACTTGTGTCCGTCTATTTATTCCATTTATTTTTTACCAATTATTCGTCGCTTTAATTGCACGGGCCCAACCTTGAATACACTCGGATCTTTGTGCATCACTGTTGGTGGGTTCAAAGGTTTTATCTATTTGCCATTTGGATCTCAATTCTTCCATATCCTTCCAAAATCCTACTGCTAAGCCTGCCAAATACGCTGCTCCTAATGCAGTCGTTTCAACCATGGTAGGACGAATCACCTTGGTGTTTACAATATCCGATTGAAACTGCATCAATAAGTTATTATGTGTAGCGCCACCATCCACGCGTAATTCCGCAATAGGTATTCCAGCATCTGCTTCCATTGCTTTTAACAAATCATAACTTTGAAATGCAATACTTTCCAATGCTGCGCGCGCAATATGCGCCGAAGAAGTGCCGCGCGTAATTCCAACGATAGTACCTCTTGCGTGTTGATTCCAATAAGGCGCGCCTAATCCTGCAAATGCAGGGACAAGATATACGCCATCCGTATCTTCTACTTGACTTGCTAATACTTCAATTTCTGATGAATTTCTAATTAAGTGCAAGCCATCTCTTAACCATTGTACTACAGCCCCACCAATAAATACACTTCCCTCTAATGCATAATAAGTATGTCCATTCATTTGCAAAGCAATAGTGGTTAATAAATTATTTTTTGAAGTCACTGCTTTTTCACCGGTATGCATTAACATAAAACAACCCGTGCCATAGGTGTTTTTCACCATGCCCGCTTGTGTACACATTTGCCCAAACAATGCAGCTTGTTGGTCACCCGCAATGCCAGCAATTGGAATTTCATGATGTGCAAATAATTGCGTGGTATGTCCATAAATTTCACTGCTACTTTTTACTTCAGGCAGCATTGCAGCTGGCACGTCTAATATTTCTAATAGTTCCTTATCCCATTGTAGTGTATGAATATTAAATAACATGGTTCGAGATGCATTGGTCACATCAGTTACATGTACTTTGCCGTTGGTTAATTTCCAAACCAACCAGGTATCAATCGTCCCGAAAATTAAATCTCCTTTATTAGCAAGTTCACGCGCGCCTTCTACATGATCTAAAATCCATTTTACTTTCGAACCCGAAAAATAAGCATCAATCACAAGGCCTGTTTTTTCTTGAATTTTTTGCGCAAGTCCTTTTTCCTTTAATGTATCACAAAAATCTGCAGTTCTTCTATCCTGCCAAACAATTGCATTATAAATGGGCACCCCTGTAATTTTATTCCAAACAACGGTGGTTTCTCTTTGATTGGTAATCCCAATAGCAGCCACATCATCAATGGACAAACCCTTCATGCTAATCGCTTCGGTCGCTACCCCCATTTGCGTACTCCAAATTTCAAGCGGGTCATGTTCCACCCATCCCGCTTTGGGAAAAATTTGCGTGAATTCTTTTTGAGATGTTGCGTGAATTTGCCCTTGGCGATCAAATAAAATAGCGCGACTACTCGTTGTTCCTTGATCAAAGGATAGGATATATTTTGGCATTACATTCGTTTATTTGATGGTAAGTTAAAAAAAGAAATGCAAAAAACTACCTTCTGTTTTTTAACCAAGATTCAGGATCCAAGGCGACTCCTTTTTCGTTATAAATCATAAAAGAAATTGCACCCTCCCCATCTAGGTTCACGCCCGACTTACCTAAAACAGTTCCAGCTTTCACTTCCTGTCCAACATTCACAGTAGCATTATTTAAATAGGTATACATCGTGAAGTATTTCCCGTGTTGAATGATGATGGTTAAATCACCATTAACATCCCCAACATAGGAAACCTTTCCATTGGCCACACTTCGAACCGATGTTCCCTTTGGTGCCGCTAATTCAATACCGTCACTTTTTCTATTTAATTTGGTACCAGGAATATTTTCAACACCAAAATGTATATACACATACCCCTTATCCGCAGGCCAAGGTAAATTACCTCGGTTGGTTTCAAATGAAACGGAGGTTTCCCTACCTTCTTCAGTGGTTTCTAATGCAGAATAAGGACGGTTATCCGTTGTACTTTTTAAGCCGCCTTCCCCAGCACTTACCTTAGCACCACCGGCAGTGGCCGTTTTAACTTCATTGCTTGGCTTCGCTTTGGTATTATCATTATTGGCTTTTAATTTAGCCAATCTGTCTTTTTCCTTTTTTTCTGCTTCTAAGGTTTCTCTTCTAATAATGGTCAAAATTGCTTGTTGCATTTTTTTACGTTGCGCTTCCTTTTGACGCACCTGCGCTGTAATTTCTTGCTCCTTGCTTTTTAATTGATTCACCACTTTATCCTGTTCTTTTCTGTCCACCACCAAAACTTTCAATTGGTCATTTTGAACATTCAATGTTTTTAATCGATCCTTTTTATTGGAACTCAATGTTTCAATTTTCACCCCTAAATCCTTTTGTGATAAATCAATGGCTTGGGCTTGTGCAGTTCTATTTTGTCGATAACTTTTCAAATAAGTAATACGCTTAACGGCGTCATTAAAACTATTGGCTGAAAATAAAAAACTTAAATATTCATACCCACTGCGGCTTTTGTAGGCAAAGATGATGCTTTTAGCATACCTCGATTTTAAAGTATCTAAATCCTTATGCAATTTTTGAATGTCTAATTGGTTGGTGTAAATAGCATTATCGAAAATTTGCACTTGCTTTTTGATCCCATTAATTAAAGCCTCTCTTTTTTTAATCTTATCTCGAATGACTGCCAATTGCCCTAAAGAACTTTTTTTATTTTTTTTGGTTTGCTCTAATAATCGGTTCAACTCATCTAACTCCTTACGAATGGACTGCTCTTCCTTTTGCAAATCTTCCCTTGAGCCATTTGCTTGCGCTTGCACATTTGCATTGGCAAAAATTAATAATAAAACAAAAAGAATGATTTTTTTAAACATAATATTTTTTCACATAGTGACTACTTCCGCTTAGCCGTTTTAGGTATACCCATTTTAGGTATGGCAAAAGTATATTTTACAGGCTCGTTAAAAGTAAATTCCTTCACTTCCATTTGAATATTCAGCTTCTGCTGTGCTACAATTGAAATGGTCCTATTTAAGGGGAATTGATATTGTCCAACATTGACATGATCTGCATAATTAATGTCACAGGTACGATGCTGATTAACATCCATATCATCCAACTTTAAATGTACCACTTTGGTATTGTCATTATTTAATATCACCAAATTTTTGAACAACCTTCCCATTAAACTTACTTGAAACTGATTGTTATTGGACTTATAGGATAAAATACTGCTACTATCCATAAAGATTGGATTCCCTAAAATCAAATCCTGGAGGGTATTAAATGTAAAAGGAATTTTTACTACTTCTTGCAGATAACTGATCGGTTTTCGTTCAATGCTTTTTGTTTTATTTAAAGGGTATAACAAAATAACACTATCTTTTTTTATGAATGCCTTAATCCCAATAACACCCATCGCGCCTCGAATCGTAATATAAATTTGACTGTCCTTAATCATACTCACATTGGCAATATAAGAATCAGCACTTTTCGCAGACTCGTATTCAACCTTAATTCGTGCATTCATTGTTTTATAATCAAGCTTTGCAATGGCAATTTTGCTTAAAATATTTTTAACAATAGCCAGGGAATCTACTTTTTTTATTTCTGCAACAAATTGGCGTTTGGTGGTATCGCTTTTAGATACCGCATCTTGAATGATTTGCACTTTTTTAAATGTGGCGCAAGAGGATGCTAGTAACAATAAAAAGCCAAATAAATATTTTTGTTGCACCATATATGTAATTATTTTTTTCCAGTATGCCCAAATCCACCAGCGCCTCTTTGCGTTTCGGCTAATGCAACAACCAGTTCCCAATCCACTTTTTCTACAGATTGAAAAACCATTTGCGCAATGCGATCGCCATCATTAATTATTTGGGACTCCTTCGATAAATTTATTAAAATTACTTTTATTTCTCCTCTATAATCTGCATCAATAGTGCCAGGCGTATTTAAACAGGTAATGCCCTGTTTAATTGCTAAGCCACTACGCGGTCTGATTTGTGCTTCCCAATTTTCAGGAATAGCTAAAAAAAGTCCAGTGGGTACCAAACATCTTTCCATTGGGTCAAGTGTAATAGGCGATGTTAAAAATGCCCGAAGATCCATGCCTGATGAGCCAGTTGTTGCATAAACCGGCAAGGGATGATGACTATTATTTACAATTTGGACTTTGTGTGGCATGCCAACAAAAGTAAGTAAAAATCAAAGGAATTAGCACTTGAAATAACCACAGTAAATTAGGAATATGTTAAAAATAAAAGATGGATCCAAATCTAATGGTATTAGATAATGGATTTCTTGATAAACCGCCCCCAGAAGGTACTAAATAAGAAATATTAAACTTGCTTTGAAGGTACTGAAAACTAGTACCTAATGTAAAATATTGGCCATTACTAGACACTTGTGATTCATAAGTATACCCTGTTCTTAAATAAAAGATACTGTTGTAATTATATTCAGCCCCAACGGAAGCCTTCAATGTTTCCCCTAATGGTGGACCATATTGTTTTGTAAAGGAATTGAACCAACTTGAAACCACGGATTGATTAAAATATTGGTCATCAGTTCCGCCCGTTGAAAGATCAGGATATGCAGGCACCAATAATCTGTTTACATCAATTCCAAATTCAAGGGAATTATCACTATCAAATTTAGTTAAGTATCCCAAACCTAATCCAAGATTGGCTGGTATGAAATACTTTCTTGTATTTTCATTGGAGTAATTTATTTTGCCCCCCAAATTTGACATCAATAAACCTGCATGAAATCCTTGTCCATTTTCATTTTGCTTAAAAAATAAACTGATATCACCTGCAAGTGTATTACCTGCTCTAAAATTGGTACTTGAATTTAATAATGCCCCTTGAACCAACCTAGAATTTATATAACGCAAGGTAACACCCAAACTTAAATTTTGCGTTAATAATATACTATAACCCGCATCAAAACTAAATTCAGAAGGCTTGGTATCTAAATACTGCGTGCCATATTCATCTGAAAAAGTAATATTCCCCAAACTAAAAAATCGCAAGGAACTATTAATACTACTAAACTCATTTAACTTTTTATAGTAACCCATACTCGCCAAATAAACATCCGACAAACCCAAATCCTTTAACCAGGGTGTATAATTGATTAAAAAGCCGCTGTTCTTTTCCAACATTGGCAACTTTGCAGTATTACCAAACAAATCGTTGGCTTCAGGCGACATGGCTAAGGATAAATTTCCCATACCCGCTGATCTTGCATCAGGCGATATGCGCATAAATGGTACTGCAGTATTAATTCGCTTATTATAAATCTGCGCATCAAGCCCTTGGCAAATAAAAAATAAACCAGCCAAAACGAAGATATTTTTTTTCATTCCCAATATGACCGATAATGCGTTTTTCATGATATTCATTATAATAATGTGAAGATAGTTAATGGTCGTTAATATTTAAGAAACTTATTCGTAAGCTGTATTTCTTGTTGGTCATCCTTTACAATCAATTTATAAAAATAAGTACCGGCCGGCAGCGACCCCACTTCAATAACATTTGATAATACGACCCTATTTAGGAGTGCGCCCTCAAAAGTTTTGGTCAACTGCTTTATTCCTATATTATTATATATTTCAATCGTATAGATTAGGGACTTGTTACCCTCCCTTAGCTGGCTAATTTCAAAACTAAATCGCGTGCTAGATCCTACTGGATTAGGATAATTGGTTAAATTTTTTACCGACAAAATTCGACTATTGGGTACGATTACATTTAGCGTATCCTTATTGGAATTTCCTATTAAGTCCCAGGCCTTTATGATGAATTGATGCGGCCCTTCACTTAATGTGGGTAGTGCAAACTTTATTTTACCGCTTTGATAGGTGTTTACATCAGCGGTATAATAATTATTTAAAATTAGGGGACTTTGCGTTTCCCCATCAATGACCAAACTAATATCATGGCCCAAGGAGTTTCCTGAAGTTTGTATGCCCGAACTATCTTTTAAGTTGATATATAAATTTGAATTTGCACTTATCCATGTTTTTTGTTTGTACTGATTCAAGGTGTCATTAATGTATATTTTTTCAAAAATGGGACCAGTGGTGTCTGTTGAAATATTTTCTGAAAAGGCATTTACAAATAAGCTATCATAAACACCAATGGCATCTGTATTTTCGGCGCTATTGATCGCGTACAATTGCATTCTTAAAGCCCCTTGATTGATGGCCACCTCCTTTGGTAAAATAAAGTCAACACTAAACAAACCTTTACTTACAATCGCATTCCCTTTAAATAAAATATTGTCCTGCGCAGTAACATTTACAGGTATACTTGATGAAATATTAGCCAATGTTTTTTGTTTTTTTGGAATATCAAATAAAGTAAACTCCACCAACCCATCAAAAGTAGTAAGCAGGTTTCCATTTGCCTTCATGGTTCCGGCTACCTGATACTTTCCGCCAGCTTTTAAGGTATCCTTTCCTTTAAATATTTTTTGATTGATCCGCTCAATATTAACACCATAGCTTGGCTTAGCCAATTGCAATGCAGGATCACCCATTAAATTAAACTTAAAGGCATTGGTATAATCACTGCCCTTTTTCCAATAATTTGATTTTGCATTTTGCAAAGCCATGCCAATGCTTTTATAATTGTCATTTTGATCAGGAACTAATAACTGCTGAACAAATTCATCATTAATTTCCTTATTATTAAATGCAAAAACCAACCTGCTTGCGGCCACTAACCCTATGATTCCTTTTTGATTTTTTACCAATGCATCAAAGCCTATGGGTGAAATTTGCGGTTGATCAAATGGCGCAAAATCACAACTAGCTGTAACCATCAAGGGAAGTTTGCCCGCATTATCCCATTGCATAATTTCATTTTGGGTAATCACCGCCTCCTCCGCTAATCGTGTATAATTTCCATGCCCTGTATAATTCAAAATTAAAGTACCATTATTGACCATTTGCTTAATCAGATTATTCGCAAGTGGATAGGTATTGCCTGCGGAAGAATTAATCGCCGGAAACAAATCCAGGTATATTTTTTTCTGATTCCATGTAGGTTGTTTTAATTTCAAACCTGTTGAAATTTCTTCAGCATGTTCCAAATGCAAATTATAATCGCCATCATCTGCCACCCAGGTTAATTGATTACGCCAAGCGCCGAAATTTTTCCCAGCTTGGTATTGTATTAATTTTTTAACAGCTACTTCTGCATCTAGCGCATTTTTAACTGGCAATCTGCCCACCGACAAAGCCAATGATTGAATTCCTTGTGGTGCATTTATGTCATCTCCCTCTTTTAAAATTGCAAAAAAATCATCGGTAGCATAACTTGATAAAACAGCATTCGAAATCAAGCTTTCATAACTAGGCACTTGTGTTTGGTTATCAATTTTTTTATAATCAAAATTTCCAATGCCTAGTAACAATAAATACTTTGGTGTTGTTGTATTATTTTTCTTTGCATTGTCATAAATATATTTGACATAGTTTCTAATGCCGATAGGGCTTGGCTGGCCTCCTGAAAACTCATTAAATACACGCCCAGTAGTGGTTACAAAGGTAGTTAAGCCATGATGCACGGCATGAAACTTGGCTAAACTATCTGCCGATTTTAAATAGTTAGCGGCTGTAATAATAATATATTCCGACGCAGGGGTATTTAACAAACTCGGGTAATCGACGTTTAATACCTCCACCAAACTAGGGGTTTCATATCCTAATTTCGTGACGCTAAAAAACTCACGCAAGGAGTCTGCCCTTTGAATAAAAGTGGCAACCCCATTTTGGAAATTACTACTCATCTCCACCGGATTTTCCGGCTGGGTTACTTCCCATATTTTGGTGGATGCATCGGCATCTTTTATTTGATATTGAATTATTTTTCCAGTCCCCACCAAACTGGCGTTTCGAAATCCTAGTGACTTTGCCCCGCCATAAAAACCAATTTTTCTTTTTGCCTGTAGTGTGACATAATTGATCCAACCCGTACTACTTGTATTTGCACTTAAATAACCAACACCTAAGTTGGCTGATATTAAATTGGTACTCAACAAATTATTGGAAAATGGAATGCTGAAAGTATCCAATACCACATTTGCAGCATCATCATATATATACCCCGAAATAGGCGCAACCCCTGTTGTTCTTAATTTTTGATCATTCAAGGTCAACTCAAAATTAGCATTAGTCGCAGTACTTGCTGCTGCATAATTCAATTTAAAAATTAAATCAGTCTGATTGACTAATCCCTCCATATTTAAGGTGGTTGTAATTTTTGCTTGTTTCCCAACACCTAAGCCCATGGCTGGGCCCCACCAAATTTGTCCACTATTTAAAATATTGATGGTGTCTTTCTCCATCACCCATCTTTCATCAAAAATATCAGTGGTTGCATTCGCCATGTAATTTGAATTTGGCTTTTGAATTCTTTTACCGTCCTTTCCTAATGAAATAAAATAATACACCGAATCCCCGTGTGCATTTTTCCTATGCTCAAATAATTTTAGCACCCCATTCCATTTCCATTGAATATTCCCTTGGCTAAAAAACAAAAAATAATCCTGATTATCAAATTGGCCATCTCCCCCATCCTGAACTTCAATGGCATTTTCGTTTAAGCCAACCCCCATATTTGCAGTTACTTTTTCAACTAAATTGGCCGTATTCAAATTAAATAACTGAAGCTGCGAACTAGCAAATGGGACCGTCAAACCCCAGGATTTAAGTTGGCTCCCGCTGACCTGATAAAATCCTTGTTTTGACACAGCAATTTTAACCCATTTCCCTTGGGAAAACGGCACAGATTGCGCGCTAATATTGGTTGAAAAAAATAGCGAACTGCATAAAATATATAATACACCCCATCTCATGGGCTAAAATTAAGCTTTTACTAACATAAGATTCTAAATACATATGTATAAAATGAGCAAAAACTAGTTATATTCGCTGTATATTTTATCACTAATTTGACCCCACAATTACTATGAATTTTATAAATAGTATTTTATTGTTTTTTGCGATGTTATTAATAAGTCCAGTACTTTTTAATTCAAATGAAAATAAAACATTCAAGACCCTGTCTAATAGCATGCTCGTTGATGCAAAAAATGACCCTTATGAAGGTATGACACGTATTCAAGGCGGTACATTCGCCATGGGTGTAAACCAGGAAGATGTCATTGGAGATTGGAACAACCGCTTAAGAAGAGTGACCGTTAGTTCATTTTACCTTGATCAAAAGGAAGTAAGCAATAAAAATTACAAAGATTATTTACACTGGCTTGAAAAGGTATACATACCCACTAACCAAGATTCAATTGTAAATGAAGCAAGACCAGACACCCTAGTTTGGCGTAGCGAACTTGCCTATAATGAACCCATGGTAGAGGCTTATTTCAGACACCCTTCTTTTAATGATTATCCAGTCGTTGGAATTTCATGGAACCAAGCAAATGAATATTGCAAATGGAGAACAGATAGAGCCAACGAAAAGCTATTAACTAAGTTAGGATATATTGATGCAAAGAATGATGCCAACAAACCAGTGGGCGCGAATAACTTTAATAAGGAAGCTTATTTGACTGACGAATACAATGTTGCACCCACTAATAAAATCGCTAATAAAAAAGCAAAAAAAGGCGAAGATGCCCCTAAATTAAAAATTAGTTTTGAAGATGGTGTGATGACAGCTGACTATCGCTTACCTACGGAAGCAGAATGGGAATATGCAGCAAAAACAACATTAGTGAGTGGTTCATCAACTAACGCGTTAAAAAATGGCGGTAATGCAAAAAATAGCAATGCCCAGCTTACTTCTTCTGATATGCCTTTCCCTTGGAGTGGAAGCGGTAATAACAATATAAGAAATGCCAAGAAAGGAAAAACACAAGGATTGTTTTTAGCCAATTTTAAAAACGGAAGTGGCGATTATAAAGGAATGACAGGTTATATGAATGAATCAAATGGGATGGTTGAAAAAGTGAGCAGTCATTTACAAAATCCAAGTTTGAAATTATACAATTTAGCAGGCAATGTGAATGAGTGGGTGGCAGATGTTTACCGCCCTATGAATTCAATGGATATGGATGATTTTAACCCATTTCGCGGTAATGTGTTTCAATCCAACGATACCAAATTAGCCAAAGGCAGTCGTCGTGACGCAAAAGGCAGAGTCATAAAAACAATTGAATCAGATTCAGCAGTAAAATTACGCAACTATGATAATGCCGATGCAATAAATGCCTTGGATGGCGATGATGCTGAAAATGCAAGTTACGAATCAGGTAGTACCACATTAATTTCAAATAAATCTAGGGTATATAAAGGAGGTAGTTGGAAGGACCGCCCTTATTGGTTAAATCCAGGGACCAGAAGATATTTGGACCAAAATAAATCAAGCAACAATATTGGATTTAGATGTGCTATGTCCGCTTTTTATGAAGCGCCTCCAAAATCGAGTATTTTCAGTTTTGGAAGAAAAAAATAAATACCCCATGAATATACGCATTGGCTCAGGTATTGATTTTCATCAGCTTGTAGAAGGTCGTGATTTATGGATTGGGGGCATTAAAATTCCACACACAAAAGGCGCATTGGGTCACAGCGATGCCGATGTTTTATTGCATGCTATTTGTGACGCATTATTGGGTGCGTTAAGCTTAGGTGATATTGGCACCCACTTCCCCGACAACGATAATGCCTACAAAAATATAGATAGTAAAATTTTATTAAAAAGAACTTACGATTTAATTACCGCGAAGGGATATCATATTATCAATATCGATTCTTCTTTATGTTTGGAAGCACCAAAAATAAAACCACATGTGCAAGCGATGCAAGCGTGCATTGCAGAAATACTAAATATTGCAGTTGATGCTATTTCCATTAAAGCAACTACGACTGAAAAAATGGGATTTGTCGGAAGAGAAGAAGGCCTAGTAGCCTACGCAACTTGTTTATTAGCGACTAAATAGTTTTATGCAATTACCATCTATTGCTTTTTTATACGAAATTTTCAAAAAAAGTTCGAGTATTCAAACGGATACACGAAAATTAAAATTAGGCGATATTTATTTCGCATTGAAAGGTCCTAATTTTAACGGTAATACATTTGCGCTAGCAGCACTAGAAGCTGGTGCATCCTTTGCAGTAGTAGACGAAACTATTCCAAATAGCAAGGCCATCGATGATCGTATTTTACAAGTTGTTGATGTACTCACTACTTTGCAAGATTTAGCAAAACATCATAGGCAACAATTCGATATTCCATTTATTGCAATCACAGGAAGTAATGGCAAAACCACTACCAAGGAATTAATCGCTGCAGTACTTAGTTCCCATTTCAAAACATACACGACCGTTGGGAATTTAAATAATCATATAGGTGTTCCACTCACCCTACTAAGTATCCAAGCTGATGCGCAAATGGCGGTGATTGAAATGGGTGCAAATCATTTGCATGAAATTCAAAGTTATTGCCAATATGCAATGCCTAATTATGGTATGATTACTAATTGTGGTAAAGCACATTTGGAAGGCTTTGGTTCTGAGGAAGGCGTAAAAAAAGGCAAGGGTGAATTATTTGATTATATAAAAGAACATAAGGGTGCAGCATTTGTAATGAATGATTATGATTACTTAAATAATATGAGTGCTGGTATTGAAAACATTATTACTTATGGAAATACGTTTGGAGCATTACAAGGCCAAGCGCAAACAATTAATGGATTATTGCAAGTAGTTTTCACCAAGGGAACCTTACTTGACAAAATACAAACACAATTAGTAGGCGACTACAATTTACCCAATGTATTAGCTGCAGTATGCATTGGACAATATTTCAAAGTGCCGATGGATAAAATAAAAACTGCCATTGAAAACTATGCACCATCGAATAGTCGCTCGCAATTAACTACTTGGAAAAATAATCAAATAATACTGGATGCTTATAACGCGAATCCAAGCAGTATGAAAGTAGCGGTTGATAACTTTGCAAAATTAGCCGCTGAAAATAAAATTATTTGTTTGGGGGGTATGAAGGAATTGGGCGAAGCTACATTTAATGAGCACCAAGCTTTAATCGACCAATTGAAACAATTTATATGGACAAAAGTAGTTTTGGTAGGAAATGAATTTAAAGATTGCACGCACCAATTTGAATATTTTGATACCGTAGTGGCTGCAAAAAAATGGCTGAATGAACAAAATTTTGTCCAACACACCATTTTGATTAAAGGTTCCAGGGGCATCCAGATGGAACAACTGATTACGGACTAATTATCTCACATTTGAACAATGCGCAATAAATGAATATCTTTGCGCCATGAAAAACAGCTACCTCTGGAGTACGCTCACTAATAAATGTCCTAGATGTAGACAAGGTGACTTGTTTGTTTCCAAAAATCCATATCAACTTTCCGAGGTCATTCACATGAACGAACACTGTCCAGTATGTAAGCAACCCACTGAAATTGAGGTGGGATTTTATTATGGTACTGGATATGTCAGCTATGCATTAACCGTAGCTTATTTTGTATCCACTTTCGTTGCATGGAAGGTATTGATTGGAATGACTTTTGATTTAGATGATAACCGAATTTTTTACTGGATGGGATCCGCTATTTTAACCCTATTCATCATACAGCCAATTTTAATGCGCTTATCTCGCTCTATTTGGTTGGGCTGGTTTGTTTCTTTTAATAAAAACTGGAAAAATAGTCCATTAGAATACAATGAGCGCATGAATGATACTAAAAAGGAGCATTAAATTTATCTAGGAAACCCCAATAATAACAAAGGGTTTCAGTAACTTCGCTTCCCAAAAAGAGAGGTGTCCGAGTGGTTTAAGGAGCACGCTTGGAAAGCGTGTATACGGCAACGTATCGGGGGTTCGAATCCCTTCCTCTCTGC
>Ga0209354_10000938_pt1 | contig 13013 bp, 9 predicted proteins | sample LauGreSpBDMM15DD_2_FD_187562 | JGI IMG/M metagenome (GOLD analysis project Ga0209354, IMG submission 187562) | Freshwater lake microbial communities from Lake Michigan, USA - Sp13.BD.MM15.DD (SPAdes) (version 2) | ecosystem: Environmental > Aquatic > Freshwater > Lake | place: Lake Michigan, USA...
CATGTCTGTTTCTCGCATTAATATTCGTATCGGTTTTAACATATATTTGAATGATTTATGAAACTGTGCATCATCTTCACAAATAATTACATATTCTTGTGCGTCCTTTTCGATTTGTTTAAATAATTCAATTGTCGATTGTATCAACCCGATAGCTCCGATGGATTTAATAACTTTAACCTCAGTTGACGACTTGTAAAAAATAGGCACAGTTCGTATTTTTTTTTCTTCAAATGCGGTCTCGTAATATTCGTATTTCTCTTTAACAATTGGCGTATTCTTATCACATGCGTTAAAAAAACTGTATTCCGTATACTCGATTTGTTTTAACTGATTTATTATATCTATTTTTTTATCGAATCTTTCTCTTAAATTGATGATATACATGGGAAGTTGTTTTTTTTCAAGTTCAATTATTTTTTTCTTTTTCAAATCATCTAATCTCTGCTTTTCTAGGTCAGCTAATCTCTGTTTTTCTAGGTCAGCTAATCTCTGCTTTTCTAGGTCAGCTAATCTCTGTTTTTCTAGGTCAGCTAATCTCTGCTTTTCTAGGTCAACTAATCTCTGCTTTTCCAAATCGGCCAATTTTTTATGTTCCAGCTCAATCTCTTCGAACGTTTTTATTCCAATACGCCCCTCGATCTTACCATGAGTTACCCAATGAATAAATGCTGCATAATTATTATCTATACCCGCCTTATATAAATCTTCATAATTAGTTAAATACTTATTCCAGTCTAAATGAAGGGTTAAATCATCGCTTAATATTTTCACCCATTGTGTATTATATTTATCTTCGTTGAATATTTGGACATCTCTAATTATATTAATTTTAGCTAATGTGGTTGTCTTATTTTTTAACCCGTTTATCGGAGTAACATGTCGATTATCATGACGTCCGATCGTGCACCAATGCATATATGCATCAAACTCTGTAATAACTCCGATGGAGTTCAAATCGTCATTTATGGCTAGATAAGATTCCCATTCAAATCCGATATATGCATCGTGTAAACCAATAATGCCTGCGCATCTACCTTCATTTTTACCAAACTGTATCCAGTGTTTATATGCTTCGATTTCGGTATCAACCCCGGACGATATTAGATCTGGATACATGCGGAAATACTTTTTATAGTCAAATTCGTTTGTGTATAAATATGTAATTTCTAGTGAATCTTGAACCAGCGATAGTATGTTCGATTGATCACCGCGTTTACGAGGAATCGTTTCGCAAAGAAATTGGATTGTATCTTTATAATTAAATCCATTTTCCAGTTTACGGTCATGATTATTTTTTTTGTCCTCCATTTATTATAACGTGTCTAGAATATACTAAGCATTTAGAAATTTATTTCAGTATCTATTATATAATATGTCCGTTACTAAATCTATGGATCGGTGGAGCGGTGGATTATTTATATTTATATTAATGTTTTTGCTATTTCTATTTTTATTTAATATGCAATTAATGGCGGATACGATAACGGAAGGTCTAATATCCAAATAAAATCAATCTGCGATAGCCTATATTTTTGGATTAAACCCCGAGAAGTTTGGGAGTGATAATGAACAAGTTATTTTATATATATAATATAACTTGAAATAGTGATGCCGTCTGAATCAGCACCGGCTCCCGCGCCATCCGATAGATATAATGTATATGATCAGTTAGATAGCCATTTTATAAACTATGCCGAATTATACAAAACACCAAAGGATTTATCTAGACCCACACCCGAACTGATAAACGATTATGCGAGCGCACTTATAACTGGAACGGATAATTCGCGTGTTTATCCAGATTCACCTAATTTAGTAGGGAATCGCTATTTTTTAAATACAGGAACGCTATGTGCGGATAAAGACAACCCGTCCGATTTGTATTCGCGATCTGTATTAGTAGATAGTGTATTATCTTCTACCATGAATATTGCCGTCGATAAAAATCAGGGTTTGATGTATTCTCTATTAGCATCCATTAAAAATTTAAATAGTGATGAAATGTTTAATAATATGGATAACAACCAACCAACTGCCGACAAAAAATATTCTCCCACAGGTTATTTAAGCAATATTACAAATATGTCGGTTCCTTTATGTTCAAACGTGGGTGTTTACGCTAACGATAAAGAAGAATCAGATAATGTGATATACGGATGGGTAACTGAAAATGACCGTAAAACAATCGATCCGATAGCAGTAAAAGAGGGTTTCAGCAATAAAGAGGGGTGGGTTGACGCTGGAGATTATGTAGGGGGCGCGGCGAATTTCAATGAATTTGCCGATGGTGCGAATAAACTAAAGGTCGCCGGCGATCAGCAAACTACATCCATGCAATCTTACATGAGCACAGTGATGAATAATGCACAGGTTGCGGCTGAAGAGGTCGCAAAAAAGGGTCGGGATGCGGCTGCGGCTCAAAAGGCGGCGAATTTTTCAGCAAATAAATCCCGTGTTGCGAAAGGGCAGGAAAGTGGTAAAAAACTTGCCCAGGAATCTCGAAACACCGGTTTGCTACCAGCACTTCGCCAACAGACCTTGGAGTATTTAAACGCCACCACCGACAAAACGACAATTGAACTATTCAATACATTGATTAATATGACGTATATGTGCGGTGAAACGAATACGAAGATCCGCGTTTCGGATAAATGCATAATGGGGATATATGATACAAAACCAATAGCAGACGTGCCGAGCGAGGATGCACGACGTACTGATTTATGTAAAGGCATCGTTATCCCTGCGAATATATCAATAAAGCGTCTATTTGAATCAATTGCCGATTTGTTACGGACAAAACGTAGCGATACAACTACCAGGTTTGATATTACAAAGGATCTCCAGGGTTATCGGTTTCCATCGAATGAAATATGCATAATCGAAAAATACCCAATATATGTGCAATTTTTGGGTCAAAATACGTCGGTCGTGGATCGCTATGGCTATCGAAATAAAAACATCCCCTCGGCGGATTATCCGAAATTATTATCTGTTTTGAATGGTGCTTCGGGAAATGATGAGAATTCGTATCGGTATTTAATCGCGCGTGCTATTATTCAACTCACATATGTAAATACTTATGGTACTTGCCCAAATCCTGCTCTTGAACCCAAAATTTCTCCCCCGCCACCCACTCCGGTCACCCCAGTTACTTCACCACCAGTTAATGCGACCAATACTGAATCTAGTGAAGACGCTGCTGATGAAAACGATAAGCAGACAGAAAACGCACGGGCAGCAGCATCAATATTACGTTCACTGACTGGAGGCGAAGGTTTCGCCACTTATGTTACCGATGATAAGATAGTGCCGTCATTTTCTGACGTGGCTACGTGGTTTTATTTGATATCGCTTTTGTTCATAGCGCTTTATATGCTCTATAAATTCGCAGATCGTCTGATTGAATTTGAAATGAAACTTATGTAAATATATATCATCAAAACTATAACATATAGGTTTGATGTTTGGAGCCAAGGTTTATATATTGTATCGCTTGTAGATTTCGAGTGCGACTAGAGCACCCAATACCTGCATTACACATAGAGGTATAATTTCACTCGGAGGAATCTTACCTGCAGCAGCCATCATGATTGTAATCGCCGGATTTACGGACACTACACTAAAGCGGAAACTTAACAACGTAACGAACGTAAGAGCGGCGCCAATCGCCAACGGGTTACCCGTAGCCAATACTACATAGGCGAAAAATAATGTGGAAAGAAACTCGGCTAAATACGCATACATTGTACTGAATCGATATAAATTATACTACGAAATAATCGCTCACATTAATTGTAAAATGTTGGTGGGTTGGTATACTTGTGTGTAACTTTTGCAGGGACTCTTGACCCGCCCGATCTTGTCCGATGTAATGCATCACGCTGTGTGTTTTGATCTGTTTTTGTCGTAAACGACAACTTCTGTGTGTCGCTATATAATGGTTGGGCGTTGAGAGAACCGTTCGCAATATATTGAATGCGATTCTTAGCAATCACATTCGATGCATCTCGATTTCCGCCAACCCATTTGTTTTCGGGCGATGAACCCTGCTCGACCGCACCCCTTCGTGCAAAGGCCATTCGATTCAATGCGAATGAAGAACTCCCATCGGACGTAATATCTTTCATGGGCATCGCTCGTTCTCCTCCAAGAACTGCATTGTTTATCTGTTGAAGTATTGGTCTCATTGATATCATGTTTATGCGTTATACATTATATCAACAAATAAGTCTTATTGGATTGAAGTTCGCGCCTAAAAGTGTCTCATGCGCGATACATATGATCCGTTTGATTGGTCACCACCGTTCTTTAAATCGTTGTAGTTGCGATTTATCGCCTGTTGACGCCTAAATGTTATGTAATCGGACGAATCGTATACATATTTAACGTTTCCGGATGCACCCGGGACTCCAGAATCGTCACAATTATTTACCAAAGAACCAAGATAAATTTTACTGCCCGCCCATCCGATGGAACATGTGCTCATTCCGGTTGGTCCGCCACACTTGTAATTCGTGCGTGCGAGAAAGTCACCTGAATTGTTTACAGCGCGAAAGGGCGTGATTGCGCGAGTTTTGCCGTTATAGGTGCCCGATGCGAACGCCGTATTCCATCCATTGCGTAATATACTACGAACGGCGGCTTGGGAACCATCCTTATAGTTCAACGTAGTTTGTTTTGGGGAATATCCCTGATATGGTCCTCCGAGTGTAGTCATTTATATACTAGTCGCATACTTTATTGGAGGAGGCCGAAGTTTTCAGAGTGAAATCTGCTGGCTATAATTGAAGGGGTTCGTCGTCTAAATATATCAGTTAGATATATACATAATCATGGAGGTCAATTTAGAGACTCTATTGAAAAAAAATCAGCTTATGTCGTATAACTCTGATTGTATTCGAAAAAAATCAAACTGGAGTAAGTCGGGTTCTGTATATAAATTTGATTCCGATACATTTGACCCTGAAATGCTACTAAACGATATGTCCGAACGCTCTCCCAAATTAGATGCGCTACTTTCGAACATAACCAAGTTAGACGCCACAGACATGCAACGCGATGGTCAACGATACAAACATTTTATATTTTGTGATGTGAAATCGGGCACTCAGGGCGCGCGCATGCTGGCGTCGGCATTTATTGCTAGCGGGTTTCATCTTGGATATAATGCACAGAAAAAGGGGGAGGCAAAGCAATCTTCACCAAACGATAAAGTGAAGCGAAAATCAACTTCCAAAAAGGTGCGTGAAGATACACCAAGACCTTCGTCCGATTTGCCCGCGAATGTAGAATTACCCAAATTTGAACCAATGGAGGGGGTATTTGAGGATGAAGAAGAAGACGACGATTCCGAGGAAGAGGAAAGTGACGAAGACACAGATGAGGACAAAGAGGGGAGCGATGAAGATATTCAAACGAAAAAAACAGTTGGTGGGGCCGATTCTCCTAAATCACCCAGTACTAAAAAAAAGGGGTCAAAATCGCGGTTTCAGAAATTGGAAATGTACGACACGGCTCATTTAAAACGAACACAAGGGAAGAATTTCTATCTGTTGTCTTCAGTCAACGTATACGATCAACCAATCAATGTGAAATTGAAAAAGCAAATGTTATCAAATTTCAATCAACGTCCGTCAAATATACACGGCAAGGAGGTGCGGTTTATAATTATGGACAGCGGGTTTAAAGAGGGTATTGATCTCTTTGATATCAAATATATTCATATTTTCGAACCAAGTGTAAATACGGCTGACCAAAAACAGGTTATTGGTAGAGGAACACGCACGTGCGGACAAAAGGGTTTAACTTTTCACCCAACACAGGGTTGGCCGTTACATGTTTTTGTGTATGATATGAGCATTCCCGAGACGATTCAACCAGGATTTATGGATTCGGAATCTACGTTTGATTTGTATTTGAAATCGATGAATGTGGATATTCGGCTCGCTCGATTCGCGGCAGATATAGAAGAGACTTCTATATACGGATCGGTTGATTACGAATTAAACCGAGAAGTTCACACGTTTAATATACCCGATGTCCAAGACGGAGGGGCGCCCAAGCGATCTCGTGCGAAACTCATTGTCGACGACCTTCCTCCGATAGTTGCCGACCCAACTGGATCGTCTATGCAGATACGCCTACCTTCGGGTCAGACGATAAGTGGTATGGAATCGAAACCAATGGGCTTTAAATTGACGCGCGAGTATGTTCAGAAGTTTTTTTCTGACTGTAAATGGACAGATGTTAAAATGGAGAATTTATGTGAGGATATTAAAAAGGGCGGTGCGGTGCAAATTGAATATACACCCACTCAGCGATTTATAAAACAATATTTCACTCCCCAGTGCCCGGTGAAAGGTATGTTATTGTGGCACAGCACTGGAACCGGAAAAACTTGTTCTGCAATTGCTGCAGCTACATCAAACTTTGATCCACAAGGTTACACAATATTGTGGGTAACTCGAACGACATTGAAGAACGATATTTGGAAAAATATGTTTGATCAAATATGTAACGAGCAGATACGGACAATGGTCGCCGATGGTATTACATTACCAGAAGATCATGCAAAACGAATGCGCATGTTGTCCAAGGCTTGGCGAATACGCCCCATTTCATATAAACAGTTCAGTAATTTGGTGTCCAAGGAGAACAATTATTACAAACAATTGGTGTCGATCAATGGGGAGTCAGACCCCCTTCGTAAAACGCTGCTTATCATCGATGAGGCGCACAAATTATATGGTGGTGGTGACTTATCATCCTTGGAACGTCCCGATATGAATGCGCTGCACGGTGCCTTAATGAACTCATACGCCATGTCTGGAAGAGAGTCGGTTCGCGTATTGTTAATGACTGCTACTCCTGTTACTGAAAATCCGATGGAAATGATAAAATTGGTAAATTTGTGTAAACCGATGGATGATCAAATACCGGCGCAATTTCCCGTGTTCTCTGCTGAATATTTAAACGAAGAGGGTGGATTTACGCCAGACGGCCGCCGCAATTACTTGGATAATATTGCGGGGCATATAAGTTATTTGAACCGAGAACGCGATGCACGTCAATTTGCGCAGCCAAAATTAAAAAAAATAATGGTTCCTTTGGTGAAAAATATCCAAGAAATTTCGCTCATGGATAAGCGATTTGTGCGATCAACTATGGATAAGGATGTCCAAGAAATAAAGGGGCGAATCGAAACTGAAAATGCGAAAATTGAGTCGGATATGAAAGACCTCGACGCGACACGTTTTTACGCGTTACGAGATATTTGCGATGAATATGATGGGGTTGTAAAAAAGGGGTGTTTAAAGATTGCGAATTCTAAAATACGTGCACTAGTAAAAGAAGCTCGTGCACAGACGAAAGATATTAAACAAACTGTAAAATCGATTCGTGAAGAAATGAAAAATAAGAGACTATATCGCAGGGAAGCATTAAAAGAAATGAGCGAACGGTTGAAAGAATCACCAGAGGAATTGGCCAAATTTCAAAAGGGGATGTATTATACATTAAAATATGAATGCGGTAAAAACGCGGTTGCTACCCCCCAATTCGACGAATTAAGCCAAATGCATCCAAGAGTTGCTCAGTTGCGCAAAGAGTTGGACGGATATGATGCGCATATTAAAGAGTTGGATGACGGGTTAACCTTATTTGCAGATGCACATAAAACGAAAATGAAGGACTTTCGCAAAATATTACGTTCGTATTATTTATCGGATTTGGAACGCTCGGTGGTCAAATCTACAATAAAAGATGCACAGAAACAATTTCGCAAAACAAGAAAGGATCGATTAAAACTGGTCGCGTCCGACAAAAAGGACATCGGTCGAACACAAAAGGATGTGAGAAAACAATTGCGCAAGACGATGCGGTCATTGAAAAATGATGTAAAATTGGTCGCAAAAGAGCAGAAGAGTCAAGATAAGGAAATCAACCGTGCGGAAAAACAATTGCGTAAAACGTTGCGTAAACAGGGGGAATTGCGGGAGGAATTTCAAGACGGTGTGATGAAAAATTTGATGAATAAATATACATTGGAAGTGAATGATGATCTAGCAACTCAAATTGAGATGTTGAAACAAATGGCCGAGGAGAAGGCCGCTAAGAAAAAGGAAAGGGCAGACGAAAAGGCCGCTAAGAAAAAGGAAAAGGCGGACGCGAATGTGACTAGGAAACTGGAAAAAGAACGTGCGAAAATCGCCAGGAAACAGGAAAAAGAACATGCGAAAACTGTTAAGAAACATGAAAAGGACACGGCAAAAGCGGTGCGCAAGGAACAAAAGGATACAGAGAAGCGCGATCGTTCCGAAAAGAAAAACAATGAGCGAATTGCGAAAAAGAGTATTCGTCTGACTAAAAAAATTCGCATTAGTAAAACAGCAAAAATATAATGTGATTGTAATGTAAATGAATTCTGACGACATATCAAGTTCGCCTCCATGTGATAATAAATTTGTGGACGAATTAACCATGAAACTGCTTTCGAACAAAACGAATTATGCGAAATATTTAGCCATGACCGATAGTCGCAAGCACGAAGAGCGACAACAATTCATACAAGATTGTCGCGCATATAAAGATGATATGATCGATATGACTCGGCGAATGTGTAAAAACGAAGATGTCGAATATAGTTCAGACGTAACGGATGCATTTGATGAATATGCACGAACACTTATACGTTATATTGAGGTAAAACGTCGTTCCGATGAGGTGCAGCGAGAGTATGATGAAACTACGAATAAGTCTGATGACGATGAAAATACGATGTTCCCCGCGAGTATCGACGAGGTAAAGACTAAGCCGCAATATAAAGGAACACGGTCAACACTTGATTTTTTTATTCGCAAATAAACGTGGGTTCGCTTCACCTACGTTTCGTCCAAAAAAATGAGTGGTTTATATAATATAATGATTCTATATATTATATGAAAATGGGAAATAAAGGCGGTAAAACCCGCAAAATGCGAAAAAGAAAATCATATGTATCTCGAACATCTACATCCAAATATCATATCGGCGATAAGGAGATGGATCCGAGCACCGATGGTGCTAATCTTCAGAGTTTTAAACCCATGAATTGTAATCCGATGGTCGACGATAAAACGGCGGTTAAAGGATCGTGTTATACGGAGGATGCGTTGAATGAGATAAAAGATGCATACAATGATAGTCATGAGCGAGAAATACACATTACTGCGACAGATCCAAAATATATCTGGTTAGAGTTACGAAAGCGCTTAACCGATTGTAAAGCAGAAGACTGTTGGTTAAATTTGATAAAAAATCCGGATACGCGGCGAAAAATAGACAATATTATGTTTGCACCCGACCAACCGAACGAATGGACGGAAGATCCCATCGCATGGTTGTCTAATTATGATATAGCAGCCGTGCTGCGACAATATGAAAAATCCCATAATAATTTTAAATTATTGGGTCCGACCGCGATTGATTATGATACGCGATTGGGAGATGGAAAATGTGTATGGAACGACTTGTGTAAGTTATCATTATCTGAATTAATGGCCGACGGAAAACGAAAATTGGGCGTCGTGTTTAATTTAGATAAACATAATCAGTCTGGGTCTCACTGGGTTTCAATGTTTGTAGATTTAGACCGTCATATTATATTTTACTACGATAGTGCAGTAAATCCGGTTCCAAGAGAGGTATCTAGATTAAAAAATGAGATTATTCGTCAAGGCAAAGCATTGGAGACGCCCATTCGTTTTAAATATATACAAAATAATTATTCGCATCAAACCACAAATACGGAATGTGGTATGTATTGTCTATTTTTCATCATTACGTGGTTGACGGAAGAAATCGATCGACGCGTCGCAAATAAACATGCATCAAAAATTATGGGTGGTCGAACAAAACGATTGACTCTTGACGAGTTAATTAAACTCTTCACACAACCCGGAATTAACGACAATATGATGATTGAATATAGACGAATATTTTTTAACAAAAAATAAATATTGTTTGTATCATTTTCTATTGATAGTATAAGAATATGAAACCGTCCATTAAACATAATAAAACGAAGAATAAGCGTAATAAAATGTCTCCGAGAAAAGGCAAGACTACATCTAGAAAAAATGATAACTGGAAATATTTTGGCGGGAAGCGACGGGTTGAAAAGGTATATATCACATTTGGTAAGAATCATACGAATCCTGATATATCAAGCGATATACGAATAATAAAAGGGCCGGCATCGAATAATGCGGAAGAGAGTCGCATGGGCTATTTGGTAAATTTTGTAGCATCGACCGCCAACGATTTTGAAGAGGAATTGGCGCAAATATTAAAGGGTTTGCCCGAGGTTGATATAAAGCGCAAAAAGTATGAGATGATATTTTACGACAATGATGCACCTATGTTGCAGGGGTCTGAAACACCATTATCTGCTAATTGTAAATCAAAAACGGCGGTTAAGAAGGCGCCGATTAACAAATAGACTAACTCATTCAGAAATCGCCAAGGAGTTCGTCCAATCATTTATATTATTGTATCTGAATAACTCAGATATAATGACCCTATTCATATTGCCTGAAAATCAAAAGTTAATTTGGGATACAATGAACAAGGCCCCACTATTTGCCGATTTTGTCTCACAATCAAACGAAAACAAGGATGTTTGGTTTCGGGATATAATTCATCAAATGTATGAAAAACACCGTGATAAGACGTTAACTATTCCTGAATTGCGTCAATTAAATAAAGAAACCATTTCGCAGATGTTAAGTTCGCTGAAAACGCGTAATCAGCCGTTAAATGTAACACCACGCCCCGAGTCGTTTCGATTTAAATCGATTGATGCTAGTCGAACGGGCTCTGCATCCGCATATGAATCGGCTAATCTAGCAGATTCGTCTGTTGGATTTCCCATAAACGATAATAAAACTGCTACTCGTAATTACATGTTAGACCAAAAACACGAGGTATTAAACAATCAATTTCTTACTCGGCAGAAAGAGTTCGACGATATGATACAGCGTAAACCGGCCAAGGAGATTGATTTTCGTGAACAAACCGACACAGATCGTCCGATTGAAAACATGGATGAATTGTTGAAAAAGCATATTCGTGCGCGCGAATACGATGTCGAAATGACTCAACCGCCCGCAGAAAACGCAGGTGAAGCGAAGCGAAAGAGTTTAGACGGTTCCGCACCGCAGGATGTTTTGACGAACTCTTCCATTTCCGTCCAAAAGAATGTGAAATGGGCACCGAATCTTGAGTCAACATCTCCTGGGCCAATGCATATAGAATATGATATATTCCAAGATTTTGTGAAAAAAACAACACAAGAGTTATATGCATTACGTGCAGAAATCGACCAATTAAAGGCTCAGGTTGGCGATGGAAACCGTGCGAATGCTATAGTCGAAAGGAAAACGGGTGTGAACAGCGGCGTTACCGATCCGCTGGCCCCCAATAATTTATTAGCCAGAATGCGAAAAACGGTCAATAAAAATAGATCCGATACTGGATCTATATCAATTGCGCAGCTTGAGCGCTTAGAAGATATATCCGACACATTCCAATAATATTTGTTTATGCAGATGCATACGCCTCAATGATATTTAAAATGTTATCATCTTCGTCGGGCAGCTCAAGTGGTCTTAGACGAGCGTTTCGTCGAATAAGTGGTGGGGGGTGGAGTGATGGACTTTCGGGCATGAATTCCAACGGGATACTGTCTGGCCCAGTGTTTGTTAGCGCACGCATGACGTTTAATCTGCCCGGTGTAGAATATGCACTTGTTGGCGCACGTTGCAATACAGGGGGGCGCATAGGTGTGGTGGGGTCAATCTGCATATCGGATACAGTGTTATAGGTGGTTTGTCTTCCCTGTGAATCTTCGCGGGCAGCGGCGAACTTAACTGCTCCGCTCGGATTCTCGATTGTCTTAATTAATACGTTGAGATCATCGTATAGGCCATTTAATAGCGCGTCGTCCTTCAAATTGTGCTGTTCAATAAAATCCAAAATATACTTTCGCAATGCATTCGAACGTTTGCGCAAATTCTTGCGTTGAGCATATCGCTCGGATTCAATTCGGTCGTTCTCAATCACATTCTCTGCACATATTTCGTGTGATGCGCGGTTAAATACAATTCTTGTTTCCGACATCAGCGATTGAACGCCCAATCGTAGATATTGACTAACGACGAAATGTGGTTCGTAGACACATTCGGATATACAGCTCACCAGTGGGGGCATGTCGGATATCTCGACTTCAATATGCGAACCGTCACGCGAATTGGTCGCGAATATCGTCGCTACGCATGTATCCGGATTAGAGGTTATAATATGATACTGTTTTTTTGATTCGGATGATAACATTCCTAATGCGAGTTCATCGACAAATTTGCCCGTAATATAGTCAAATATTTGACCATTCGTCATTCGAATAACCGCATTGTCCAATACGGGGTGTGTTTCGTTGTATACGATTTCACCATAAACATTCCCGGCATGTTCTAATTGGCTAACAAACCAATTCGACGTGAGTGGATTTCGATGTCCCAGAGCATACATGATGCTGGAGTTGTGGTCGTCCCCGAGAGCGATAAAGTTCGCCGACACGCCCGATGGTATTAGGGCGGCAAGTGACTGAGGGTTGTGTTCGCCGGCGGTGGTATCTCCATCCGTCAACAGAACAATCATACGGCGGCTCTGTGGTAGGGTGTCTACAGTTTCTCGCACATGATCTGCTACGGTATTCAAGGCCAATTCAATATTCGTTAAATTCTGGGGGTGCATTTTGGAAATTTTCTCAATCAATTCATTTACGTTTTCGGGAGTTACCTTGGTAAGTTCAATATACCTATGAATCGCGTCATCGAATCCGACGACACGAATATATACATTCGCGGCCTTTTCTGCGAAATAGTGCACCATATTGGTAAGAGTATGGATTATCAATTGCATCTTGGTTCGCCCGTCGCGAGTCTTATCGGACATCGACCCAGAGACGTCTA
>Ga0209354_10000942_pt1 | contig 12997 bp, 11 predicted proteins | sample LauGreSpBDMM15DD_2_FD_187562 | JGI IMG/M metagenome (GOLD analysis project Ga0209354, IMG submission 187562) | Freshwater lake microbial communities from Lake Michigan, USA - Sp13.BD.MM15.DD (SPAdes) (version 2) | ecosystem: Environmental > Aquatic > Freshwater > Lake | place: Lake Michigan...
TGATAAATGGCGTACTTTCCAGCGGAATAACTGGCGCAAAAGACCGGAATGCTGGTGTACTTTGCGTCGGAATCACTGGCGTACTTTGTAGCGGAATCGTGGCGTACTTTACAGCGGAATATCCACTGATGTTTCCATTTTTTAAATGGTGTCAATTTGTAATTCAGTTTTATTTAAAATGGATTGTAAAATACATTAAATGATTTATTTAAGAATGTTATTAAGAATATTCCAGTGTCTTTTTGTTTGGCTTTTGATTTTATTGTTTATCATAGTATTTGAAGCTTTATAAGCATAAGATAAAAAATTTCCCCAATTATATGAGTCTGATTTTTCAAATGTTTTTGTAGTATTACTCCAAATCCATTTTCTAGTTCTTTTTGCTCCTTTGTATGAGAATTTTTTGAATATCCTTTTCTTGAATATTTCACCATTAGTGTTTTTTGAATAATGTTTTGCACTGCGAATCGTACGTTTCATTTTTCTATAGAAACCTGATATACTAGCAGATTTTAATAAAACTGTCTGCCCATCAAATTCAAATCCGAGATAGATGAAGTTTTTATTCCAATTAACAACTTCTTCAAACTCCTGCCCGCACACTAATTTATTCTGCACTTTTTTGAATTGAAATATTTGAGTTTTTTTAGATTGGATGGTGAGTTTATATTTTTCTATTTCCTCATAAACTAATTTCGATAGAGCATCTTTCTTCGTAAGCGGACAAACTACGACCATGTCATCTGAATAACGTCTATATATACCTCCATTATTTGTAATGAAATCATTTATAGTCCTATCAAAATTTATTAAATACATGTTTGCTAGAATTGAGCTAATAGGCGAACCTTGGGGAATTCCATAATCTCTATAGATAATTTTACCATCCTTAATTCTAGTTTTCGAGGGCTGTAATAATTTATGTTTTACTTTTATAAATTCGTCTTTGGTACAAAAAGCAATTGCATTTTGATTCCTTAAAAATCGTATGTGAGCTACTTTTTTTTGCTTAATTTCAAGAGGTTGATTCTCTTTACTTAATTTTCTTGTATATATTCTATCTTTGAATTCATTAAAAATATCAACGATATCGACATGACTAAATCTTGTGATATTCTTGAAGACATTGAAATGGTCAACAGGTAATTTGCTTTCACCAATAATATTTCCCCATACTTCTCTAAGTAATTTATGGTTAAGATTGTCAAAAAAACTAGAAATATCAAAAGCAATGACCGTGAATTGATCTTCTTGATAATTGAGAATATATTTAAAAACATCATTTGCAAAATCAATATTACATTTATTTGGACTTTTTTCGTCTTCCGTATTAATTTTTACTGATCTATATGCATTTACGACTTCATCGAGATTGAGTTCTTGTATTTTTTCTTCGTATTTTTCCGATAGAATAGTTGAATAATAGCTAAATATTAAAGAATCTAAGTGGCTAGCATAAAAAAGTTCTCGTTTTTTTTCACTTCCTTCTCTATATGCTTTTTTACCTTCAATTTCAGTTTTAATTAATTTACCATCATTAATTATATAGTTCTTTCTATACTTTTTAACTCTTGACGTTTTATGAATAAAAGGTAAAAAGGAATGTTTGGCTACTTTTTCTGGGTTAGTTACATATTGTTGAATCCATTTATAACGGTCATTGATATCTAAAGGAAGTCCAATATGAGGATACCGTTTTAGTTTGAACCAATCTTTTTTCTTTTTATCCATATCTAAAAAAGTGAACAGAATGAAGACCCATGCGAAGCTATTTGCTTTTAGAAATAGTTACCTAATTCCAGAAGTATGCATGCTTTTTCGACACAATGTGCCGCTTCGACTCAAACTGGGTAGCGAAATAGTTATCTTACATTTACATATAAACTCACACTTATGGTTCATCTTATGAAATATCGACACTTATTGGTAGTGTTAACAGTTATGAAACTGTCTATTCAGGTTTTAACTTTAGCTAATGAAATTATTCATTACTTAGTTGCATTTCTGAAATACCTCTATACCTTTAGTTTTTCTTACGATCATAAAGGGCTTAACAAGACTTACGGGTCTATACATTAAAACGCATACTTCAGCTCTTCATCTGTTCACCAATATTATTAACTATATATTCTCATAATTATTTACAACACTTCTTTTTTCTCCTCTTGCAATACTAATACATCCAGATAAATGAGATATTAGTGTATGAACCCCAACCTTGAAATAATCTAAACTTATTGCTTCACTTGGAGGATTCGGAGTTATTGCTATTTTATGCCATTGTAATTCACCACACCACTTTTGAACTTCAGGATTTTCGAATGAAATAAATAATTCGTGGGCAAATTTATTTCTGATTTGTCTTATCAAAGTTAAATCATCCTTTATTACTTTATCTATTATACCTAAACAATAACATGTTGATATTTTATTGTTAAAATTACCAAGTGATTGCTTGAAGAGATTATTAACTTCTTTATCATCTTCTGGCAAAAAGGCTCTTAATACGTGTTCCAATATCATTTCAAGAAATGTTCCTCCTAAAATAACTATTGCTCTTTCATCTTTTACTTCATATGTAAATTGCTGATGAAATTCAAATAAGGCTTGGTTTAAATCAAAGTACCTTTCTACTGCTTTACCTTCTAAAATAATCATACCTCAACCTCCTTTTGCTCCACCTCAAAAGCCTGATGCAACAAAGCCTTTAGCAATTGCTCGGTGGCTTGTTGGTTGGCGAGGATATGTTCTTTTAATTGTTTTGTTTTCTCTAATTGCTTATCTATTTCGGCAACTATGCGTTTTTGTTCAGATAGTGTGGGAAATGGAATTTTAATATTCTGAGCTTGTGTGACCGAAATATTATCTTGACCAGCTACCCCTTTTGTTTCAATTGCCTTAATTTCAGACATTTCATTTAAGAAATAATTTACATAGTAATTCATTTCTTTAACAAAAGGTCTAATTAATACAGCAGCCTGATTGAAATTACATTCTGGTAAACTTTCTGGAATTATTGCTATTTTCCCAAGTGGTGGGCCTACAATATTCATTAATATATCACCAGGATAAGCTCTACATCTTTTTAATTGACCATTATGTACTTCTTCTTTGATATACTGTGGTTTATAATGAAAATCTATTTCCTGACTTCTTAGATTATACATTTTTAAATAAGGAATACCATTTTCAACAAAAGCATCTTTTGATGGAGTACTACCACTAGTAATGTATGCTATCTCCCCCAATCTACACCAAACCCAACTTTTAGGAATTTCAAAAGGAATTTCTTCTGGTTTGATGGGTGGTAACGGTTTTTCTTTTTTGCCAAGTTTTGCTTTTTCTGCTTTTATGCGTTCAAGCAATTTGCTTGCAGGTTCGTCTGTTGGGTCTTGGGGTACTAATTTGCCTTGTACTGCTTCTTGTAAAATGGCTTGGTTAAGGTTTTGTATTTGGGTGAGTTGGTCAGAATATAACTTATCTGCTTCCAATTCCTTAGTAACTAACTTTTGTTCAAGTTCAACTATTTCAAATTGTTTCTCAATACTTGGAACAATGACTTCAACGTCAGCAATTTTATTCAATGACAAGCTTACATTTGCCATACCTTTCATCTGTGAAACCAAAAGCTCTTCTCTATTCCAATGCAGAAATATATGAAGGTATTTAGCTAGTATTAAGCTTTCATCTTTTGGTATTACTGCACACAATATATTACCTAATGCAAATTTTCCTTCTTGATATTTAACACGTTTCATACTTGCATGACCGTGTCCTGTTGATGATACTAAAGGAATTAAAACTGCTTTTGTGTCAAACTGGTATTCATTATGTGTTTTATTGGCTTCACCTAAAGCAACCATGACATATTCGCCAGGAATGGCTTTCATGATGCCTATATTACCTTTTGTAATGGTACAAATATCTCCTAATCGGTATCTCATTAAATCAAAGATTTTAGTTCTTCCAAAATCACTGAAATTTTAGATTGATTATTTTCTAATTTATTAATAATCGCTTTGCGGTCATAAACCACTTCTTCTACCACCTTATTTGGATTTTTAATATCTAAATCAAAGCCTCTTTCTTTAACAGTGTCAATTGATACTTTCCAGCTTACTTCAGATTCAGTTCTGTTTGTCCACCATGTTTTGATGTTATCAAACTCCTCAATACGAATAGGTCGGGTTTTATTATATGCTTTTTGTCCTTCAGGTAAAGTATGTTCGTAGTACCAAATTTCTTTAGTAGGTTTTCCTTTTTGAAAGAAAATAAGGTTGGTATTTACTGTTGCATAAGGAGCAAATACAGATTGAGGCAAGCGTATAATGGTGTGTACATTGCAATCAGTCAGCAACTTTTCTCTTACTCTAGCTTTTACACCTTCCCCTGTTAAACTGCCATCAGGCAATACTATTCCAGCCCTTCCGCCATCTTTAAGCATTTGGATAAAAAGAATCAAAAATAAGTCTGCACTTTCTTTGGTACGGTAGTTTAATGGAAAATTGGTTTCCATACCATCGCCGACTACACCACCAAACGGAGGGTTAGCCACAATAATATCTACTCGGTCGCTTTGTTTGATAGAAGTTAATTCTCTACTCAAAGCATCCATATTTTCAATTTGTGGTACTTCTATGTCGTGTGTAATTAAGTTTACCACACTCAACATATATGGTAAGGGTTTTAACTCTGTACCTAAAATAGTTTCTTGTAGTACTTTGCGGTCGGCAATATTTTTTACCTGTGTACCTAAATGGTCTATGGCACAAACCAAAAATCCTGCTGTACCACAAGCAGGGTCAATAATTTTTTCGCCCAGTTGAGGGTTTACCATATCCACAATAAACTGCGTAACAGCTCTTGGGGTATAGAATTCTCCTGTATCTTTTTTAGTGGCTAAGCCTTGTAGTATATCTTCGTAAATAGCATTGAAAACATGGTGTTCTTTACTGCTATTAAAGTCGATTTCGTTGAGTTTATTAATGGCTTGGCGAAAAGTAGTGCCACTTTTCATATAGTTATTAGTACCATCAAAAATATTACGAATAATCACCCCCAGTCTATTATCAGCGGTTACTGGCAAATTCTTTAATTGGGGGAATAATTCGTTGTTTACAAACAATATAAGTGAATCGCCTGTAATTCCTTCATCATCTGCCGCCCAATTTCTCCATTGTAAATGAGAGGGGATAGGCGATTTGTAAACTAAGTCCAATAATTCTTTTTCTTGGTCTTTATCGTCAAATAATTTCAGGAAAATCATCCATCCCAACTGTTCTATGCGTTGCGCATCTCCACTCAAACCAGGATCTTTTCTAAATATATCCCTGATTGATTTTATTACTCCTCCTATGTTGCTCATATATTGTTGTAGTCTTAAGGACTGATTATTCTTGCTTATTTTTATTTTATTTTAATAATTTTTATTTTTCCGATAAATAAAGGCAAGTAATTGAAAATTAATAATTTACATGCTTTTATTTTCATTTTTAATTGTTGTTTATTTTTTTTATGCCAATCTACATTTTTCTCTATTTCAATTAAAATATAGCTATTTTTCAGAAAACCAACGACTTTCAAATCACCATACCGATTTTCTTTTTTGTTTCTATTTTTTTTTGCCAATTGATAGGTGCTTTTTGAATAGAATCAAGACATTACTTGATTTATTTGTTTTTAGAATGTAATTTATTTTTTATATAAACACATATAAAACACTCAAATAAAGAGTTTTACACTTTTAATTTCTTATTTTATTTCTGGTTTATTTTTTTTTTACCAAAAGGTAGGTACGGTTTTTATTTCCACCATTAGCCTCTAATACATTAGCCTCCACCATTTCATAAACTGCTTTTCTAATATCATCTATGACAATATCTGGAAGTCGTTTATGAATCTCACTAATCTTGCTATTAGGATAAATTTTCAAATCCTCTTCTATTAAAGCCTTTAATCGATGAGGCTCGATAACCTTTAGTGAAGGTTTAATATTAAGTTGCGCATTAGCAAGTAGCTTAGGGTTAATCAAATACTCGGTTCCCTTTTTAATACCACGGGTCACGAGTATCGCTAGTTCCTGTAAGCGACTAACATACGATCGCATTCTGTCTTCTTCAGTCAGTTGTAATTCATGTGATAATTGTGTAGCCAATATTTTTTTGTGACGAGCCACAATACCCACTACAATGTATTCTTTTTGCGATAACTGATAGTTTTTGCCAATAAAGTCAATGATTGTAAGTGTTTCATCATCGAGTATCTTAGAATACTGTGTTACAGAGGTAGCATTGTAGTCCGAAATAGGAATAGGAAAAGCTTTTGCATCACGACTGGTAATTTCATAAATTAAATTATAACCAGTTCCTTCACCTTCCATTAATTTTAAATCGTGAAGTACTCTAATCAAATGTGGGTTTCTACGGTGGGTCGTATGTAAAATATTATCTTTAGTAATTCCCAAAGGTAAACCACCAGGATTGACTATCTCTAACCTATCAGTATATACTTTAATAAAAATGTCACCTGAAATGGTGTAGCTTTTGTGAGCAATGGCATTGATTAATAATTCTCTAATTAATCTTTCGTCGTAATGTCTTACTTTATTACGGTAAAGTCCACTTGGAATTTCATCAAAGTAAGTTAGCTCAATAGCTTGTTTTTCAATATCTAACAATAACTCTTTAGGGTTTAAAGAATAGTCTTTCCAGTCTTCTTTTCGAACTTTCCTCTCATGGTCGTCATAAACCAAATATTGAACAGTAATTGGATACGCCATTCTACTTCTTTGAGCAGCTGTACCTAGCCATAAAATACCTAAATTATTAATCTTTCCATTTTCGCAAAGGTTATAATGTTCAATAATTTCTATATCAGTGAATGATTTTACAGCAGGTTTAACCCTGTCCGAATTTCTGATTTCTTGAGCAAACCAACGAATATTGGCTTCTGGTATTTCATCAATTGTAGTTGCTCTAACCTGTAACTCCCATTGAAATGCATCTTTTTCATTAGCCAAACGGAGAATATCTTCACTTCTTGCAGGTTGCGATTGATCACCAATACGAATGTAAATTTTACCGTCAGCGGTAGTGGCAATTGATTTTAATGTTGGATGTACGTTGATAGAAAAAAACTCACCACCATTTTCTACCTTTTCAATATTATTTAATGTTAAACCAACATTAAAACAAAGTGAACGTAATCGGGTGATTGTTTCATTAGTGATTGCAATATCAATCTTCTGTCCTTCAGGAGGCAAACTTTCTTTATCTTCAATTCCAATCACAATTGTTCCACCTTGAACATTGGCAAAAGCAACGCAAGTAACAGCTAAATCTCTCAATCCATCACTTTTTAATTTAGATGGAGCGTCTAGTATTTTCTTTAAACTTTTATATTCAATAGTATTATTTTCAATCATTTAACCTATATTTTTATAAAGTTCATCTTCTAATTCTGCAATTGCTTGAAGATATTTATCTCTACTTCCAAAAATGCCATTTACAATTTCAACAGTTGAACCAAAATCACTTAAAGGTTTAACCTGCAACACTTTAATGCTTTCAATATTCTCAATCCCTTCGTCTGCATATTTTTCTAGTAAAGCTTCTAAAACTTTTCGAGCTTGATCGCCATACTTAGTAAAGTAGTTGCGTTTGATAACGTTATTGGCTCTTTCTTTACGCGTTAGTGGAGGTGTATCGTAAGCGATATGACAGATTAAATCAAATAAATCTACTTGTTTATCAACAGCCTCATATAATGCTTCGACCATTACACCTTGATCCACAAGTTCAGCAATGATAGCCTCTTTTCTATCAGAACCTTTCCATTGATTTAAAAAATCGTCAAGTGAAGCAAATTTACCTTTGATTATTTCCTTGGTATGGTCTTTTAAACTTGTTGTAATAGGTTTGCCATTTTTATCAAAATACAGTTCAGTACTGATTAAAACTGACACATTTACACCATTGACATATACTTTAAGTTTATTAAGATTGGGCTCATTTGAATTTGATGCCTTTTCAGTAGGGGTCGGATACCGAATTTCAGGAGGTTTAATATCAATTTCATCGCCAGATTCTATATCTATTATTGGAGATTCATCAAGTTCTTCTTCAGCAATAATATTTCCTAAGTCTGTGTCTTCCGTTACTGGTTTAATTCTAATTGGATCACCATCAAATTGTTTATCTGCAAATAAATCAGTTGCATTTCTAAAGTCTAAAATAGTAAAATATAGTTTACCATATTCTTCATTTATTCGAGTTCCTCTACCAACAATTTGCTTAAACTTAGTCATTGAATTAATATTAGAATCCAATACAATTACCTTACAAGTTTGAGCATCAACGCCAGTAGTCATTAATTCAGAAGTAGTAGCAATAACAGGGTATTTTTCTTCGGGATTAATAAAGTTATCTAATTCCCTTTTCCCTTCTTCATTGTCGCCGGTTATTTGCATGATATACTTATAGTTATCTGCAACTAAATCAGGATTGTGTTTTGCTAATGCCGTTCTCATACGTTCTGCATGATCTATATCAACACAAAAAACAATAGTCTTGGCAAAACGGTCATATCCTTTTAAAAATTCAGTTAATTTTTGAGCGACTAAATCAGTCCTTTCTTCAATAACTAACCTTCTATCGAAGTCTTTTCTATTATAGATTCTATCATCAACTTCATCACCATCTTTATCTCTTTTTCCTTGTTCAGGTCGCCATCCCTCTGCATCAATATTGAGAGCAATTCTAACTACACGATAAGGAGCAAGAAAGCCATCATCAATACCTTGTTTAAGTGAATATGTATATACAGGTTCTCCAAAATATTCAGAATTACTAGCTTCATTGGTTTCTTTAGGAGTAGCAGTTAAACCAATATGAGTAGCATTGTTAAAATAGCTAAGAATCTCTCTCCATGCACTATCTTCTTTAGAAGAACCTCTGTGACACTCATCTATTACAATCAAATCAAAAAAATCAGGCGAAAATTGTTTATAAACATTAGCTGCATCATCATTTCCTGAAAGACCTTGATATAATGCTAAATAAATTTCATAACTTTTATCAACTTGACGATGTTTTACTACCGTCATTTTATCTTTAAAGTGCTTAAAATCACCACGCCTCGTTTGGTCAATCAACGCAGTCCTATCAGCTAAAAAAAGAATTCTTTTCTTAGCACCACTTTTCCATAAGCGATGAATAATTTGAAATGAAGTGTACGTCTTACCTGTACCAGTAGCCATCACTAGTAAAATTCTATTTTGCCCTTTGGCAATGGCTTCTACTGTTCTATTAACAGCAATTTGTTGATAATATCTAGGTGTTCTTTTTGTGCCATCAAAAAAGTATTCTTGCGAAATTATATTTTCAGCTTCAGGAGTTGTTATCCCTTTATATTTCTTGTAACGTTCCCATAGTTGTGCAGGACTGGGAAAGTCATCAAGACTAATTTCAGTTTCTATATTTTCATCTAAAGCAGTTCGGTCGTGAAACAAAAAGCCATCCCCATTACTACTAAAAACACAAGGTATGTCTAAAATTTTAGCATAATCAAGCCCTTGTTGAATACCTGCTCTAATAGAGTGATTATTGTCTTTTGCTTCAATGATTGCAATAGGTATGTTAGGCTTATAATAAAGAATATAATCCGCCCTCTTTCTAGCACCTCTAGCAGTAAGTTTACCTCGAACATAAATTCTACCGTCAGTAAAAGAAACTTCTTCTAAAATTTGTAATTGCTTATCCCAACCAGATTTTTCTAAAGCAGGAGTAATGTATTTAGTACAAATATCTCTTTCAGAAAGACTTTTTTTGCTCATAATTTTAAATAAAAAACATTATTGCAATGTAATAAAATTAGACGTTATTCTTTTAGGATATAATCAAATTACACGTCATATTTATAAGTTCAAGGATCGCTACATTGAAATATCTAAATAATCCATGCAGATAAATTGAGCTTTTTAATCTTCATAGTTCACTTAAATGCTAGTTTTTGTATCTTTACAATGTATCCATTCGAGCAACCGCATCCTAAAAAAGTGGATTGTTTTTCATATAAGCAGGCAATAGTGTTTCGTACTGACTTGGTTTAGTGTCTAAAATGTTTTCGAATACATGTTTTAACCATTTTTGAGGGTTGATTTCATGCTTTTTGCATTGACTCATAAAAGTATAAATCACTGCTGAACGTTGTGCGGCGTCATGACTTCCGGCAAAAAGATAGTTTTTTCGGCCTAAAGCGACTGGCCTAATGGCGTTTTCTACAAAGTTGTTATCAATCTCTAGGTTGCCATCAAGCATATAATTTCCCAATTCGTCCCATCGCTCTTGTGCGTATCTCATGGCTTTACCGATGGCACTTTTAGGTAAAGTGTCGCCCAAGTGTTGACCAATCCATTTGCCGATAAGATTGTAAATTGGTAATGATTTTTCTAGTCTTAATTCTTTTCTTTCTTCGGGACTTAGGTTTTCGTCTCTGGCTTCTCGTTCTACATGATATAATCCCTGAATTAAAGTCATTCCAACATCAGCCAATGCTTTATCATTAGAGAGTGATTCTTCAAATTTCCTACGAACATGTGCCCAACAGGCAAGTTGAACAATATTTTCACGCTGTGCCAATTGATTATACCCTCCATAACCATCGGTTTGTAGATAGCCTGCAAAGTCTTTCAGTACCTCTTCTGGATATTTAGCTGCTCGCCCCATTTCATATTTATTAACCCGACGGCTATTTATCGTAATTTAATTTAGGCTGCATATTGAATATCCTTATGTGTAAAATATTTCGTCACTCTTTCAGGATTTTCAGCTAGCATATTCATGTGATTTTCTACATTTTCTTGTAGCTTTTCTATAGTTTTGGGTGCTGGTTTGGCTGATAAACCTTGTTTTAAATCACAGTTTAAATATTCATCTGGATTTTTCTCTGGAGAATAAGAAGGTAGATAAAATAACTCTAATTTTGCTTCTTTTCCTATTAACCACTCTTTCACTACTTTACTATGATGAACTCTTAAATTATCTAAAATCAAATAAACTTTGCGGTCCTTATTTTTAATTAGTTGAGATAAAAACAGAATTAATACATCAGCATTCATATTTCCAGAGTAAATCATAAATTCCACTTTTCCTAGATGAGTTACTGTGCTTATCATATTGACAGAAAACCGTTTAGCCATTTTTTGTTTTAGTGGGGTCTGTCCTTTTGGTGCATAAGAACGGCCATGTTGACAATCATTTCTAGCCCCAGTTTCATCACCCCAATGAATTTCTCCACCTTCTTCTTTTGCTCTTTTTTCTATTGCAGGATATTGTTCATCTAGCCATTTCTGAACTTTTTTATCGCATTGTTCATACGCTTTTTTCTTAGGTTTTTGAGGAGTATAACCCCAAGAGCGCAAATAATCCCCCATCGTATTGATTGCCAAAATAATCCCAAATTCCCTTTCTACTAGTTCTTTAACCGCTTTTCTTGTCCAAAGAGCGTAATCTAATTTCAATTGGTCAGGCATTTTGTCTATTATCATTACCTGAATTGACTTTTGAACAGAAGCACTCAAAAGTAACATATCTTCAGACTTATTACCTTTAGGCTTAGCTTTTAACCCATCAATACCATTATTTTTATGTGCTTTAACCCATTCTGTTATTGTACCTGCTCTTACGCCGAACATCTGAGCAACTTCTGATTTTTTATATTTTTTGGATAAAATCAAACGAATTGCCTTTTTGCGAATACTTAATCGTGTCTCCTCTGAAACTGTCCTGAAATCTTCTTTTTCCATACGCGAATATATGAAATTATTTCGATATTATACCGTCAAGTTAATTCCTAATACCTAATACTTAATAAGTGTAGAATTAATGCTAACATTTGTTGGTCAAGAAGAGTAAAAAAGGCAGAAAAGATTTGTTGGTGACACCTTGTTGGTGGCAGTGTTATTATTTTCCTCGTTGTAAATTTATAACTTCTTCAATTGTCAAACCGGTATTTTGAGCAACAATTTCTACTGAAATTCCTAAATTTAAAAAGTTTCTAGCAATGTCTTTTTGAACTTTTGTCAAACGTCCTCTGTCGTCTTGTTCACGCATTAAAACATAGTCATAAGCTTCCAATTCAGCTTTTGTCCAATTATGTTTATCAGCGTCTTCATAAGCAAATTTTAAACCTTCGTCGTTAATATTTTCTGGAATAACTTCTAAATCTTCTGAATTTTTGATAAAATACACCCATTGGTCAATAATTGAATTTAGTTCAGAAACATTTTTATTGAATTTAGGAAGTTCAATAAAGTTGAATTCAATATCGCTAATTAGGTTTTCACCTGTTTGAACGTCAATTATTTTATGTCGACTGATATAATCAGAATTCTGAGTAATATTGAAGTCTAAAATGCCAATGAAAAAAGTAGGATTTAATCGTTCATACAAGTCACCTCTTTCAATTTGAGCCGAATAACTTTTAGAAGCATAATATAAAACACGTTTGTCAAAACCGTCTACTTCTGCCACTTGCATTTCAACGATATAACTTTTGTCGTTTTGATCTTTCGCTTTCACGTCTACAATAGTAACCTTTCCACCTTTTAGAGAAGGTAGTTGATAAGGAGTTAATATGTCTACGTTAATGATTTTTTTGTTATTTTCGAGCAATAAAACAGCATTCAGAAAAGAAATAAGAACTTCTTTTCTGTTTTCGTTTCCAAATATTTTACGAAACGCAATGTCATTTTTAATGTCGACAAATTTCATAATGTAAAGCTAAAAATTATAAAGATAAACGGCAAACTTTTCAACTGTGAATGTTAACGAGGAGAAAGGGATTGTACAAAGTACAAGGTACAAAATATTAGGTATAAGGTACCGGGTTTACATGAATACTTAATACTTTGTACCTGATACCTGTTACCTATTACCTATTACCTAATACTTTTTGGGAGTTCTTCTCCAACAACATGTATGTTTTATACACAAAGAGT
>Ga0209354_10000943_pt1 | contig 12995 bp, 6 predicted proteins | sample LauGreSpBDMM15DD_2_FD_187562 | JGI IMG/M metagenome (GOLD analysis project Ga0209354, IMG submission 187562) | Freshwater lake microbial communities from Lake Michigan, USA - Sp13.BD.MM15.DD (SPAdes) (version 2) | ecosystem: Environmental > Aquatic > Freshwater > Lake | place: Lake Michigan, USA...
TTCAGATAGAAGGTAATTGTAATATGAATGTTCTGAAAGATATGAACGTTCAAGTTGCTGGTGATTATAATTTATTGGTACAAGGTAAAACAAATATAAGGTCACATAAAGACATATCAATTTCAGGCGATGATGACATTTCTATAGCAGCAAACGAACAGTTTGGTGGTTCTATAAGACTAGCAGCCTCTGACAATTTATATTTGGCTTCAGACTTGGTTGTTGGTGGGTCAATTTCTGCTGACATAATTAGTGCTGAAACTAGAGTAAATGCAGGAACAGGCGTGTTTGCAGGACCACTTGGATTTGTTTCTAGTACTGGTGGTCTATCCTTGGGTATACCGTCACCATTGAGTCCTGTGGCAGTTCCTGGTTGTATTAATACAATGGGTTCAATTACATCTTTGGTTTCAGTTAATGCACCTTTGGCTAATTTTGTTTATGCTGATATTGGTATTATGGATGCAGTTTTAATGTCTGATGTTATAAATTCAAATATTTTTAACTATCATCAACACATTGGTAACAAAGGTTACCCAACAAGTTCACCTCTGGCAAATTTTTTAGGAATTTAATATGTCAACAGTAAATAATGCAACCGGTGTTTTTGCTACATTGGGTTATAATTTTGATGATCCTAACGGCAAAGTAACTACACTTTCTGCCAGCGCTCAAACACACTTAGAAAGTATGCCACCTTTTATTACAACTTGGCAAGCTGAAGATATTAAAAACAATGATATTGGTGGTTATTATGAAAATCCATTGGCTACCGATTTAATAAACCTTGCAAATACTTCATTAACAATATTGTACAATTGTAGAGCTAACGGTCTAAGTAATTTGAGTTTCACTTCTCGTGATCTAGCGAATACTGCAAATACATTCTTAGAACATACCAATAGATTGTCAGGTGTGACATCATTTCTTGGTGAAGATCAAGTAAATCCATATCTGGATCAAGCAATAAGTTATGGTAAAACAGCACTTTACATTACAAACCAAACTGATTCCATAAAAAACACAGCTCCAATACTCGGTAGTTTTACTAGTTTGTTGATTGGTACACAGTTAAAAGCCAATTTAAACACCATTATAGCTATTTCTCAAGAAATTGATAATAGTCTTGTTAATAGAACCAATGCAAATACAATAAGTTCAAACTTATCACCAGCACAGGTGCAAACAATAAACTTGACTATGCAAGCAGCGAACACATTTTTAAATAGTAGAATAAATTCCGATATAAATTATTATGGAAATTTAAAGAATTTCATCGATAGATACAATCAAACCAAGAAATTCACCAAACTAGGTGAGACCGAGCAATACATATACATGAATATTATTGGTACCGACAAATTGAAATCCAGAATTTCATAATTACCACTTTTCGAATTTTTACGTTCCGGCTCAAGAATTTTCTCCAACAGCTTTCAAATTCCAAAAAAGCGTTTTACCATTGGACATAAATAAAAGATGGCAACATCACTTACAAAAATATATTCAGACATAGATTTCACATTTGCAAGACGGCCTGCGGTGAATGATGTCGCCTTAAGCTATGATAACCAAGCGGTTATTCGTTCAATAAGAAACATATTATTGACTAAAAAATATGAAAAATTGTTCAATCCTTCTTTTGGTACAAACTTAGATTCTATATTGTTTGAACCAATATCAGTCATAACAACAAACTCACTGCAACAAGAAATAACATATGCAATAAGAAATTATGAACCTAGAGTCACATTGCAAAACGTTGTTGTTTCTCCAGACCCCGATAAAAATTTTTATACAGTAACATTAACTTTTTATCTAGAAAACGCAACACAACCAACTACTGTAACAGTCCTTTTAGAGAGAAACAGATAAAATGGCAGGCGCAAACACAAATTTTAATATAACTGAGCTGGATTTTAACAGTATTAAAGATAGTTTCAAAAACTATTTAAAAGACCAAGACGTACTTCAAGATTATAACTATGAAGGTTCTGCTTTATCTACATTAATGGATTTACTAGCATATAACACACAATATAATGCATATTATTTGAATATGGTAGCTAATGAAATGTTTCTGGATACTGCATTACAGAGAAATTCTGTTGTTTCTCAAGCAAAACTGTTAAATTATGTACCAAAATCTGCAATCGCACCATCAGCCACAATTAATTTAACTATAACTGGTGTTAATGATTCATCATTGACTTTACCAAAATATACATCATTTTTGTCTGAAGCAATTGACGGTGTAAATTACAATTTTGTAAATACCGATTCGGTTACTGTTAATGTTACTGCAAATACTGCAATATTTCAAAATGTAACGCTAAAACAAGGTACAGCGGTTGAATTAAATTTTCAAGGCAATAACACACTAGGTTATAAATTTAAAATACCAGATATTAATGTCGATACTACAACATTGTTAGTTTCTGTGCAAGAATCTGGTTCAAATAATTACGTAGAAACGTTTACAACTGCATCAAAGTATCTAACTTTGTCACCAACCTCAACTGTTTACTTTTTGCAAGAGGGACTTAATGGTTTCTATGAAATCTATTTTGGTGATGGTATATTAGGTAAAAAAATTAAAGAAAATAATATCATAAGAATTTCTTATGTTGTTACACAAGGAACATCTTCTGCTGGTGCAAATAACTTTTTACTAATGCAAACTGTTAGTGGTTACTCTAATGCATCAGTTTCTCCAGTAACACCCACTTCACAAGGTTCACCAAAAGAAAGTATAAGTTCTATACGATTTCAAGCACCAAAATCTTATTCTGCACAAGGCCGAGCAATCACTAAAGAAGATTACATCACAGCAATTCAACAAAATAATTTAGGTTATTCATTTGATGCCGTTAATGTTTGGGGTGGCCAAGAAAATGATCCACCGATTTATGGTCAAGTTTTTGTTTGTGTAAAACCAACTGGTGCTTACACTATAACGGAAAATCAAAAATTGAAATTAAAAAATGATGTATTGAAACCAATATCAGTAATGACAGTAGAACCGGTTCTCATTGATCCAGATTACACATACATTCAAATAACTGCGAATGTTTTGTATGATCCAACAAAAACTATTTCTTCATCGGAACAAATAAAAGCCGCAGTTAAGTCCGCAATTAATACGTATGCAAAAACAACATTAAACACATTTAATTCCACATTTAAGGCATCGGATTTTAGTGTAAGAATTAATGCAGTTGACTCATCTATAATTACAAATGAAATAACTATACAAATACAAAAGAAATTCTATCCAAACCTATCAACACCAACAACTTACAAATTATATTACGGCACACCATTGAAGAAAGGTATGTTCTTGAGTGGTATTCAAAGTTCACCTTCTGTTGTGTATAGAAATCCTTTAAATTTGGCCGCTAGAATTGAAGGATTGTATATTGAAGAAGTTCCATCATCAACAGGTGGTGTAGAATCTGTTACTTTAACAAATCCAGGTTATGGTTATCAAAACCAACCATCTGTTGCTATATTAGGTGACGGAATAGGTGCAACAGCTGAAGTGGTCTTAACTAACAACGGTACTATTAGAGAAATCAAAGTGTTAACCCCAGGTACAGGTTACACATCCGCAATAGTAAAAATTACAAGTGCTCCAGGTGATACAACTGGTGCTCAAGGCGCAGGTACTGTTACACTTGAAGGTCGATATGGTATTTTGAGAACCTATTACAATGATACAACAAATGTAAAAACAGTATTCAATGGCAACATTGGTACAGTAGATTATAATTTAGGTATAGTTACTTTGAATTCATTCTCACCTCTAGATGTTAACAACGATTTGGGTTTACTAACAGTCACCGCGAATCCAATATCAACAATCATTTCTTCGTCATATAATAGAGTTATTACGGTGGACGAATTTGATCCACAATCGATTATTGTTAACGTAACTGCAAAAACAACATGATAGAAAATGGTCATTTAAACTCACTTCAGGTACTTAAACAATTACCTGAACATATTCGTGATAATCCGGATTACGCCAATTTCCACAAATTTGTTCAGGCTTATTATGAATGGATGGAACAAACTGGAAAAGTATCAGAAAGAAGTAAAAATCTACTATCATACAAAGATATTGACGAAACTACTGATGAATTTTTGGATTATTTCACTAATGATTTTTTACCTTATTTTCCAAAAGATTCATTGTTAAGTAAACAAGAAGCAGTAAAAGTTGCAAGACAATTATACCAATCTAAAGGCACACCAGCTTCATATGAATTCTTGTTTCGAGTTCTCTACAATTCGGAAGTTGATATTTTTTACACCAAAGATGCAATTTTCAAAGCATCTGCGGGATCATGGTATATCTCAAAGAGTTTAAAATTATTAACAAATAATGATAACTTTTTACAAACTAAAAATTATAGAATTTTTGGTGAAGAATCTAAATCCATCGCAACAATAGAAAGTGCTGTAATTGTTGGTGATAAAATAGAAATATTCATTTCTGATATACAAAGATTGTTTCAATCTGGTGAATTTGTACGAATTGTTGATATTAACAATCAAGATGTTTTATTTGATGGTTCAATTCTTCGTTCTAAAATTGTTGGTCAAATTAGTCAAATTAAAATTAATTCAACAAAAAGAGGACAATTATACCAGCCAGGTGATCCAATTATTGTTTTTGGTGGTCTAAATGCAAATGTTCCTTTTCCAGTTGGCGCTACAGCAATTGTTGGAGAAACTACAAAAGGTTCTATTCAACGTATCAATATCGTAGATGGTGGATTTGGTTATTCAACAAAACCAAACACAATAATTAAAATAACAGGAGCACCAGGTGCAAAGGCTAATGTTGGTTCCGTATCACCATTTTTACCTCCATCTTTTAATATTGTAAATGGTGGTAGAGGTTATAGAATTAACGATCCGGTAATTTATGATGATGCTGCATTTGCATATGTTTCTAGTGTTGACGCTAATGGCACCATAACAAACATCACCTACAGCATAAGCGTTAATGCAAGAGCTATTGTTGGTATCACAGCAACAGTTGATTCATCAAACAATCTAGCTGCTAATGCAGTTATCAAAACAGCTTCTTCTGTAGGTAATGCGATTGCAAATGTTTCTTTTATACCAACAGATATTATAGGTTTCAAAAAAAATATTACGGTAAGTAATGCACAATATAATTTTGCAAAAACAATAACAGCAAATGCAAACACCAGATTAATTAATGCGTTTTCATTTACTAGTTTTTCAACTTTTCCAATTTCATCTGTTATTGTTGAAAATGGTGGTGGTGGAATTTCTAAACTTCCTGAAGTGAAAGCTATATCGACATACAGAACAGACGATTTTGCTGATGAATATTTTGCTACTTATGGTGACTTAGCAACTTTAGGTATATTAGGTCCAATTCAAATTTCTAAGAGCGGTGTGGGTTACCGAGCAAACGATAGAATTATTATTACTGGTGGTACTGGTCGTGGAGCACATGCAAATGTAAAATCTGTAAATGCAAACGGTGCAATCACAGCCGTAGAATATACATTTGATCCAGCTTATCCTTATCCTTTATATCCATTGGGTGGCATGGGTTATGTAAATGAGTACATACCTGGTTTAACAATACAATCAGCAAATGCACAAGCAACTGGCGCAGAATTGTTTGTTCCTGGAATACTTGGAACAGGCGCGACATTCTCTTTAGTTGTGGATAGAGTTGGTTCAGTTACTACAATAAACATTTTGGATTATGGACAAGATTATGAAAGTAAACCATCGGTATCATTAAAGGTACAAGATATTGTTGTTTCAAATGTTTCAATTGGCAATCTACCAAGTAAAGGTGATTTGGTTTATCAAGGACCATCAATAAATCTTGCAACATATACAGCAAAAGTTAATTCAGTGTCACGATTATCAACTGATGCAAATTCGGAATTATCACTTTTCAATTTGAGAGTATTTAACTACAGTACTAATCCAAATCCCGATTTGATATTAAAAATTGATGAAAGAGATTTGAATTATAAAATGGGAAATTCTGCTTATCCGGAATTCACACAAACTTATAATTACTTTGATGCCGTAGGAAATCAAACGGTATTCACAAGAGAATACAACAAATATGGTGTTATAAATTACGGTGACGGTTCAGCAAAAGCAAATGCAACTTTCTTGAATGGTTTGGTTATCGGTGACGGACAATATTTAACGACACAAGGACAACCAAGTTCATTTGACGTTATACAGAGTGATAAGTACAATAATTTCACCTATCAAATTACGTTAGAAAAAGAACTTGCAAAATATAAAGATGTATTATTAAATCTTTTACATCCAACGGGCACAAGAGTTTTAGGTCGTTATGCATTAAAATCGAACAATAAAATATTATATAATGCACAAGAAGGATTATATGCCGGTAAAACATTAGCCTATTATCTTGGTAACTATGTATCTGATGTATTAACAATTAATACCAGTTTTACTAATAAGAGTAATAATATTATTAAATTTAATAATACTCTCGGTGCAAATTTAGAAACATTTATATTTCCAAATATAACCACTATAGAAATTGCATCAAACCGTGGTGCTAGTATCAAATCATTGGTTACAAAGGTTAATAATGCGGCAAATACAATTACAATTGCAAGCAATGTATGGTTAACATTTGGTAATGTAGCTGTTGTCAGTGGCACCTCTGGTAGCAACACACTAAATATTACATCACTAACAGGTCTATTTGATTATGAAAATAATGGTGTTTACAGTAACACGAGTTATCCACTAAAAGATATTGTTTATGGTGGCGATTCTATTCAAGTGAATAGTAATACTTACACCGTTAGATCAGTCGATCATTTAAATGATAAATTAGTTTTAACAACAAATTTAACTGCAAACGAAAACACATTACTTTCCGTAAAAAGAAAATTTATTGCAAATAGCACCATAGCATCAAATCAAATTAAGATATTAGGTCCAATTGGGCTACAATATATACCAGAGATTGCCACAGAAAATGGTGTATCATTATTAACAGAAGATGGAAGAACAATCCTATTGGGGTAAACAATGTCAACAGTAAAAATTTCGCAACTACCAATTTTAACACGTTTAGATAGTAACACATCTAATACTATTTTAGTTGGTATTGATAAATCCACAAGTGCTACTGGTCAATTCACAACAAAAATACTTGCTGATGCGTTATACGCAAATACGGCTTTAAATGTAGGTAACAATCAAATTATATTTCCAGGCATTGTTGCACAATTTGCTGGAAATAATGAAAATTATTTACAAATAAATTTACAGAATAAAAATGGTTCGGGATCATCCGATTATGTTGTAACAGCAAATAACGGAACAGATTCAACATATTATGGTGACTTCGGTATCGCCGGTTCTACTGATAATGATATTGTTTATGGTGCAATTTTACCTTTAGACACATACTTGTACTCGCAAGGCGGTGGTTCTGGTGATCCAGGTGGTAATTTAGTAATCGGTACTGCAACAACAGGTAAAACGATTAAATTTATTGCTGGTGGCACATCAAATACAGACTATGTTGCACAACTGTCCACTGACGGTTTTCAATTATTGAAAAAACCATTAACTTTTGCAGACGGAACAACGCAAAACACATCAGCAACTAGCACATCAACATCAGCAGCATCCTTTGCTAACGGTGCATTTCTAAGAGCCAATTCTGGTTACGAGCAAGCTAATTCATCAGCCAGCTTTGCTAATGGTGGTTTCACTAGAGCCAATTCAGCAGCATCATTCGCTAATGGTGCTTTTGTAACTGCTAACAGTGGTGCTTCATTCGCCAATGGTGCTTTTGATAGAGCTAATGCTGCATTTGTAACGGCCAATTCATACGCAGAGTTTGCCAATGGATCTTTCAACAGAGCCAATTCAGCTGCTTCATTCGCTAATGGTGCTTTTGTGACTGCTAACAATGGTGCTTCATTCGCCAATGGTGCTTTTGTAACAGCCAATGCATCTTATGCATCACAGAATACCACTGCGTCTTTTGCTAACGGTGCTTTCTTAACGGCCAACTCAGCTGCAATGGCTGCATCAACTGCTAATGCTGCATTTTTAAGAGCAAACTCTGGTTATGAAGTTGCGAATTCTGCAGCCACTTTTGCTAACGGTGCTTTTGTAACAGCTAATGCTGCATTTTTAAGAGCCAATTCTGGTTATAACCAAGCCAATTCAACGGCCTCTTTTGCCAACGGTGCTTTTGTAACAGCTAATGCGGCTGCCAGTTTTGCCAATGGTGCATTTTTAACAGCTAATGCAGCTGCGTCTGTCGCTAATAGTTCTTTTGAATCATCCAACTCAGCAGCATCTTTTGCTAATGGTGCCTTCACTTATGCAAATTCTGGATGGACCAAAGCAAATTCTGCATTTAGTTTGGCTGGCACCCAAGCGGGCCGACTAAATGTTATTGAACCAATTGCACAAGAAGCTTTTACAGTTGCGTACTCTGCCTTAGATTTGGCCACAGGCAATTCAGCGGCTTGGTTACCATTAAGAGCAAACTCCGCAGCCATATTTGCCAACGCAGCGTATGTTCACGCTAATGCAGCTTATGCTCAAGCAAATACAGGTGGTTCGGATGTATGGGTAAGAATACAAGCTAATAATGCATATGATAAAGCAAATTCTGCTGGTTCATTCGCTAATGGTGCTTTTGTAACGGCTAATGCATCTTATGCATCACAGAATACTACGGCTAGCTTTGCTAATGGTGCATTTATAACAGCCAATGCATCTTACGCATCACAGAATACTACGGCTAGCTTTGCTAATGGTGCTTTTGCTCACGCTAATGCAGCTTATGCTCAAGCAAATACAGGTGGTACAGATGCATGGGTAAGAAATACTGCCAATGCATCTTTTGTAACAGCCAATTCTGGTGCATCGTTTGCTAATGGTGCATTTATAACAGCCAATGCATCTTATGCATCACAAAACACCACTGCGTCTTTTGCTAATGGTGCTTTTGCTCACGCTAATGCAGCTTATGCTCAAGCAAATACAGGTGGTTCGGATGTATGGGTAAGAATACAAGCTAATAATGCATATGATACATCTAACTCGGCAGCCAGCTTTGCTAATGGTGCTTTTGCTCACGCTAATGCAGCTTATGCTCAAGCAAATACAGGTGGTTCGGATGTATGGGTAAGAATACAAGCTAATAATGCATATGATAAAGCAAATTCTGGTGCATCTTTTGCTAATGGTGCTTTTGTAACAGCCAATGCATCTTATAATTCCCAAAATATCACAGCATCTTTTGCTAATGGTGCTTTTGTAACAGCCAATGCATCTTATGCATCACAGAATACCACTGCTGCATTTGCTAATGGTTCTTTTGTAACAGCCAATGCATCTTACGCATCACAGAATACCACTGCTGCATTTGCTAATGGTGCTTTTGCTCACGCTAATGCAGCTTATGCTCAAGCAAATACAGGTGGTACAGATGCATGGGTAAGAACACAGGCTAATAATGCTTACGATAAAGCTAATTCAGCATCTTCATTTGCTAATGGTGCATTTGTAACCGCTAATGCGGCCGCAAGTTTTGCTAACGGTGCTTTTGTAACAGCCAATGCATCTTACGCATCACAGAATACTACTGCGTCTTTTGCTAATGGCGCTTTCAATAAATCTAACACAGCAGAAACAAATGCACAAGCAGCCTTTAACTTTGCAAATACCATTTCAAATATAGTATTAACATTTGGTGCTACGACTGTGTTGGATGTATCTACAAGCGGATCCTCAGCTTATATTTTTTCTCAATATACAGGATTAAACAATCCTAATATATCAACTTTTAGTGCTACAACTTTAGGATTTAATCTAGCTTCTGTTTCTGCATCTCATCCATTTCATATTAGAACAGGTGATAATAGTGCTGACTTTGACACAGGATTAGTTCACATTTCACCTACAGGAACAATTTCCTATGGATCAGCCGCACAAGGTAAAACAAGTGGATTATTATTATGGAGAATTCCACATACATCTGTTGGCAATTACAAGTATCGTTGTTCCGTTCATGGATCAATGATTGGTAATATTAATATTGCTAACACAGCGGGCATATATTTCACCTATAGTTCATAATGACAGATAAATAAACCATGGCAAATAAAAATATTCTTACAAACGGTTCAAAAGTTTCTCAAATACAGTTGGTGTATTATGGACCCGCAGCTGTTGTTCCACCAAATCTAATTGAGCCAATAAACACTTATTATTGCTTCTTGGCAAAACCTTTGCCTTGGACAGATAATGAAAATCCTCCAGTGCCTACAGCAGATTTAAAATCTATCAAACAAATATTTAAAAATATGTTTGTAGTAAAACAATTAAAACCTAGTGATATATCTCCAGTGATAGAAAGAATTGACTGGACTTCTGGTGTAAAATATGATTATTTTTCAGATGAAGTTGATATGTTTGAAAAAGATGCGAATGGATATTTAAGAAAAATCTTTTATGTTAAAAACAAATACGACCAAGTATTCAAATGTTTATGGAATAATAATGGACAACCTTCCATATTAGAACCATATTTTGAACCAGGTACATACGGTGCAAATAAAATATTTAAAGGTGATGATGGTTATAAATGGAAGTTTATGTATACCATTGATACTGGTTTAAAATTAAAATTTATGGACAATGAATGGATTCCAGTGGCAATTGGTTCAAACACACCAAATCCATTGGTGACCACTGCTGGAATAGGAAGTCTAGATGTTATCAATGTTGTTAATGCTGGGTCAGGTTACGATCCTAGTAACGCTGTGGTGTACGTTACGATAACAGGAGATGGGACTGGTGCAGCTGCAACCGCAAATGTTTCTAATGGTGCAATACAGGATATAATTGTTACCAATTCTGGTTCAAATTACACTTATGCTAACGCATCAATAACTTCTTCTTTGGGTGGCAATTCATCACTTTTTGTTGCAACATCACCAGTGGGTGGACATGGATTTGATCCAATTTCGGAACTAGGATGTGACCACGTTATGTTAACATGCCAATTTGAAGGTGATGAGAGTGGTTATATTCCAACAGATATTGACTTTCACCAATTAGGATTAATCGTAAATCCAACAACAAGACAATCTAATCCGACTTATGCTAACGGAATAATTTACAGCACAACAACAAATGTCGTTGTTGCTCCTGGCGCTGACGCTGGTTTTACTATGGATGAAGTTGTTTATCAAGGTTCATCTATCAATCCATCATTTACTGCAACTGTTTTAAATTTTGATGTTGCTTCCAATCTAATTAAGCTAATAAATACATCTGGAACTCCAGCAGAAAATAGTCCAATATTTGGTTTGAATTCAAAAATCACAAGAACGTTACTGTCTTTTGACACTCCAAATTTTGCAATTCATTCGGGTCTTTTGGCGTACATTGAGAACAGAAGTGGCGTACAGAGAAGTGATGATGGCATCGAACAATTTAAATTTGTATTAGGTTACTAAGGGAAAAAAATGGCTTTAAATTTTAACGTTGATCCTTACTATGATGATTTCGATGATGCGAAAAATTTTCATCGAATTCTATTCAAACCAGGTAAGGCTGTACAGGCCAGAGAATTAACACAGGCACAAACGATTCTACAGGATCAGATTACTAAGTTTGCCAATAATATATTCAAAGAAAATTCTCCAGTCACTGGCGGACAAATTACCACGAATTTTAATTGTTATTACATAAAATTACAAGCAACTTACAATAGTGTTACTATTGATATTGCGGATTTTGAAGGACTACTATTAACAAATGCAAACGGAACAGTTATTGCAAGAGTTGTTGCAACAGCACCATCAACAGGCACAACAAGTGAGGGTGATCCTCCAACATTGATTGTTGTATACAAATCAGGAACAAAGTTTTCGGATAATGAAGTTATCTTTGATGTAAATTCAAACAAAGCTTGTCAAGCAATTACAAATGGTGCCACAGGAGAATCTTCTGTGGTTTCTATCGCTCAGGGTGTTTTCTATGTACTTGGTAACTTTGTTCAAATTGAGCCAACAACAATCATACTAAGTAAGTATGACAGCACACCATCTAAAAGAGTTGGACTAGAAATTACCGAAACAATTTTTGACTATGCAAATGATGCGTCATTATTGGATCCTGCTGTTGGTGCATCAAACTATCAAGCACCAGGTGCAGACAGATATGTAATCGCTTTGGCGTTAACAACTAAACCATTATATTTTGGTGACGATCAATTGTTCATTGAACTACTTCGCATTGAAGACGGTAATGTTTTCAAAATGGTTGATGGTTCAGTTTATTCAGTTATTAATGACTATTTTGCAAAACGCGACTATGAAACAAATGGTGATTATATTGTAAACGATTTCAATATAACACCAAAAGTTGATCCTGATAATGAGGACAAGTATATAATGGGCGTTGGCAAAGGCCTTGCATATGTACATGGTTATCGTGTAGAGAATCCTTCACCTGTTAATTTATCAACAAGTCGTGCGAGAACAACTGCATCAAAATCAAATGATACGACAGTTATAAATTATGGTAGTTATTTTATCGTATCAAATGTTCATGGCGCAAACTCAAGAACCTTTGATGTAACATCAGCAAATACAGTGGATTTCCATTGCGTTTCAGTAAATGATGTACGCACAGCTAACGCAACAACTTATAATTCTACTTTGGTGTCTAGGGGTTACATTCGTGGATTGGATTATCAGAGCGCACCAACAGCCAATGCAAATACACACATATTTAAAGCAATGGTATATGATTTACAGAACCAATCTTTAACTGATACAATTGTTTCAGCAAATTCGATAGCTGTAGTTCTGCCAGCAACAAACGGAAAAACATCATCAATAGATAATGCATATGTTGGTGTTGACATTTCAATCACATCAGGAACAAATGCAGGTGAAACA
>Ga0209354_10000946_pt1 | contig 12987 bp, 16 predicted proteins | sample LauGreSpBDMM15DD_2_FD_187562 | JGI IMG/M metagenome (GOLD analysis project Ga0209354, IMG submission 187562) | Freshwater lake microbial communities from Lake Michigan, USA - Sp13.BD.MM15.DD (SPAdes) (version 2) | ecosystem: Environmental > Aquatic > Freshwater > Lake | place: Lake Michigan...
GGTACAGCGAAGATGCTGCTGTCAGACACTATAAAGAATATGGGCAAAAAGAAGGTCGTCAATTAAAAAGCTCTCCTGCTCCGTCAATTCCCTCAACGCCTGCAAAAAAACCCCTTTCGGCAGAATATGGACAGTCCCCAACTATTTTTGGAGGATTAGATTATACAGAAGCAAAGAAAAATGGTTATTCAGATGATGAAATAAAAGCCTGGATACAATCTACTAATACCCCATTTGCGGCAGAAACAGGAAATTCTCTTGGCTTAAGCGCTACTACACCTACTACACCGACTCCTCCCCCCACACCTACACCTCCTAATGTTTCAATAGGAACAATAGGTTCACGTATACCTGCATCTGAGATAGCACCGACAACAGCACCTTTGATTTATCAAGGGGTGATTATTCCTGTATATACTCAAAACAATATAGAACCTAATCTTGTTTATGATAAAACAAATAAAAAATGGGTTAAAACTTCAGGGACAACAGATAATAAAACAGATCATGTAACAAATAACAAAACGGATTATCCAGCTGCTTACAGAACTGATTATAAAACAAATTACAGAGAAGATTATATAACAGATTATAAAACAGACTATAAAACAGATTACCAAACAAATTTACCTACAGACGCATCTACTAATAACGCTGCACAATATCAAACAGCAATTAATAATTATTTACAAGCAGGAGGGAAACAAAGCGGCCCAGCATGGACCAACATTCAAAATGTTAAAAACAATCTACAACAAACAGATAATAATAATGCAACTACAAATAAAAATAATGCAGATGCAAACGCAAGAAACGATGTAGCAAACAAAGAAAATGCAAGTGCAAATAACACAAATACTACAACTAATACAGAAAATAAAAAAATAAACGAAGAGAACAGACAACTAAATAGTAATAATGAAAGAGCCAACGATGATAATTTTAAAGCGAATGAAGAAAATAAAAAAACAAATGAAAACAATAAAATAGCAAATCAAAAAGGACAAGATTTTAATCAGCAAAACACTAATTTAAATAATCAAAATACCAAAAATAATCAAGCTTTTGATAAAACTTATTCCGTTGCAGCTAACACAACAGGTGGTGATTACTTAGAAAAAAGAAACATAATAAGGCAACTTGAAAAAGAGGGTTTAATTAATGAAACAACAAAAAATAAATTAGAAACTGATTTTAAAACGTTTTATCGCAATGAAAAATTAACTCCGTGGGATACAAGTACAGCTGCTAAGCCACCCTCTCCTGGTGGAACAAAGGAATTAGATCTTGCTTTTTATGCTAAACAAGTCCCCTCATTAACATCTCAATGGACAGAAGCTGTTATTAATGATGATTTAGATATTGTAGAAAGGTATAACAATAATTGGAAAGATTACTTTTCTGCTCATTACACAACACAAGGAAGACTAAATGGTATTCGAGGATATGAAGAAGAATCAACAGATAGGGCAGATGATTATGTAGAGACACCAACAGACTTAGATAAACAACGCATCATGGATGCGACACTTGGTGCAGGTACAGCTTTTGATACACTAATTAAATCAATATTAGGTCCAAACGAAGAAGAAGAGACTAAACAATATTCAGCATTAGTAGAAAACACATTAAAAGATACGATTGCAAAATTGAACAAAGTTAAAAATCAAGAATTACAATGGGATCTTTACCGTAATCTAGATGGCTTTACCGAAGTAATGGATTTAAATAAAACCTTAGCCAACTCTATTATGGGAGATTCAGGAATTGGTGGTTATTTAGCAGCAAGTGCAAAGAAAACAGAATCCGAATTAACAACAGATTTAGAAACACAATTAGGAAAAGCTACTGGTCTTCAAAGTAATGTTACATACAATTGGCAAAAATGGTTTGATGATCAATTAACTGAAAAATACGGAATTGATTATAAGCAATTTCAAGTAACAGAAGATACACTTGACATCGTTAATACAGCTTTAAAAACAGATGCTACAAAAATATACGACAAACAAGGTAAAAAATTTACAGATGAGTTTATAAAAAAAACTGGTTTCAATACAAATGAAGCTCTTACTGAATTTTTAAACAAACAAGGAATAACAGGAACAGATTTATTATCTCGCTTGCAAAATCCTACCTCAAATACACAAACAGAATTAACAACTTTAAAAACAAATTTAGAAAAGAAAGTTACAGAAATAGATGCTACCAAGAATAGAGATTTAAAATTAACATACAAAGGTGCTGATAGCATCCCAGAAGAAGTTAAAGTAGAAGCTTCGTTTGCACGTCAATTTATTGATAAATATTTAAAACCAAGATTTGATTTCTCAAAATCTATGGATGAATTTCGTGATTATTTGAATGTTATTGAAAAAGATAAAAACATATTTCAAACAACAGACCGTTTAACTGAAGTAAAAACTTATGCACAAAGTGTAGCAAAAGCAATAGCTCCAGATTTAAACACACGTTTTAATTATGCTTTTGGACAAACAGAAGAAGGCGGAACAGATTTTTATTTTAACCCAGTAGATAAATATGCTCCACCTGAAATGCAAGCTACTTATAAAAAACAAACAGATATGGTAGCAAAAGATTGGGAAACAGCTAAGAATAATCCCAATGCATTAGTAAATCCAAGTATGCCGTATCTAGGAACATGGGCAGAGAATGCATACATGTACAACGTAAAAGATTTATCTGATAAAAATAATTTTGCTAAATTACATTATCAAATTATTGGTTCTTTACCTGCTTTTGGTTTTGACCCAGCTATGAATCCAAGCTCAGTACTAAAAGTAAAATTTGAAAATCCTATTACAGAAAAAGCAGCATCGATAGAAACAGTTTTTGGTGAGTTTACAACACCTGAAAGTTATGCTGATACGATATTAAAAAATATTGATCCTTTTGCAGATAAAGAAACATGGGAAAAATTATTAGAACAATATGATTTAGATGAAGATACAACTAAAGATGAAATTAAAAAAGTAATAGTAGATGCTTTGACTTTAGGTACAGCTGAAGAAATTAGAACTCAAATTAAAGAATTACAAGAATTAGAAGAAACACCAAACCAAGAAAAATTAGGTGTGACCTATATAGAAAGGCCAGAAGATAATCTTGCTACGGTAGAAAAAACTGCGCTATATAAAATTTTTAAAAATGCGGGATACACAGGCACAGAAAAAACTTTTTACACTGACTATATGACAGATACAAGTCCAGAAGACGTTAAATTATTAACTGATGCAACAAAAGGAAAGATGCCTGAATTTGATTTTACATTCGATACAAAAGATCCAGCGTCTGCATTAAGTAAATTAAAAGAATTAGAAACACCTTCAACTAAAAAAACAACTGATAAAACAACTAGTTACTTTAAAATAGGATTAGATGATGAGGAAGAAGAAAAAGACACTGATCCTGATTCCTTCCTTAGTGATTATGCCGCTCTCTTTAAAAAATAATGTCAAACAAACATAAAAAAGCAGCTAGTGCCGCTAATCGGTACAAAAAAGAAAACATGGAATGTAACAAACCAACACGAGCTCCTACTGGGGACAAACACAAATATGTTGTAAAAGGATGTCAAGATGGGAAAGAGGCTATTGTTCGGTTTGGCCTTAGAGGGTACTCTGATTACCTTTCACACAAAGATGAAAAAAGACGCGCTAATTTTAAAGCACGTCACAATTGTGCCGAAAAGAAAGATAAACTAACTCCCGGTTATTGGGCATGTAATTATAATTGGTAGACATTTTAAGAGTTAACAAAATTAAAATATCTTATGTATGATAGGTGTAATGTGTCTCCACCTACCATGCAAGACTTACCCACTGGCATTGACATCATTATAAATTATGAAGGCTACAACGAAAAAGCCTTTCCAGATCCGACTACTGGTGGGGCACCTTACACCATAGGTTTTGGAACACAATACTATCCTGACGGCGAACCAGTGGAACGAGGACAGTTATGTACCTATAAAAAAGCTAAAGAATATCTTCTACATGAAATAGAAAAAATTAATAAACTTTTAATAAAAGAAATACCTGATTTAGATGAGCATATGAAAGAAGCTTTAATTTCTTTTATCCATTCCATAGGATGGGAGCCTTTTCTTTACAGTGATATCTTGGATGCAATAGAAGAAAGTAAGTGGGATTTTGTAGCAGAAGAGATGTATAGATGGGTGTTTGATCAAGATTACCAAGTAATCAGTAATTTAATTCACAGACGTAGAGATGAAATTGATTTATTTTTAATGAGCGTACAAAAAAATGGTTATGGGTTTGGTGGACAACTTCTATTAAATGCTTTTATGCTTTTTAATTCATCGCCTAACCAAATCAAAGCTATTAAACGTCTAGAGTCGGGTATTCATGCAGTTATCCTTGCTGAATTTGCTAACGAATTCAAGTTGCCAGTATTGCACCAGGGTGAAATTACAGTGTAAGCTTTAGAATAGATACAGGCGGAAAATGAAACCTCTAATGGATCCCTCATGTGAACCCCAAGAATTAGAACTCCCTCTGGAGTTTAAATTTGCTATGCGCAAAGCTGCGTTACGCGCATCAGAAATGACATGGGAACAACTTCATCAAGCTCTATTAAACCTGTATCAGCAACGTTTAATTGAGATTACAGCGATCAAAGACATCATGGAAGAAGAAGGCGTCAATATTGAATTCGATATTCCCACAGAACTGGAGCTAGAAGAATTAGCGTTTATGTGCGGCGATGACGAAGACGATGATGACGAGGAAATTGATGAAGATAATCTTCAGCCTTTCTGAAGACGATCTAGATACCACGTGGCTTTCTCAATAGATTCACCTTGTCCTTTTAAACGTTCACGCCATATATATTTAATTCCATTACCTTTGCAGTACCCACGAAATTCTTCTGGTGTCAACGCCGCTTCAATAGCTTCAATACACTCAACAGATCCCTGATTGTAATGAAGAGGATTATTAACTAGATCTATTGGATTCCGCGACGCATCGCTGATAGTTGCTTCTCCCGTGTTGGGATTGCTCCTAGATCCAATACCACTGCACCCTTCGGTAAAGGAGCTGCACCTACTTCTATCCCCTCTTCCACACTTGGAATATATCCAGTTAATCCAGGACGAGTGGTTGACATGGGTGAAGTCGGACATTGGTTCCCTTCTAAGGCTAAATTTTGACGAGGCCGATCTGCTTGGGTAACAGCCAGACCTCTATTATACTGATCATACAAGGGAACGTCATTCTCCTCATTATCTAATTGATCACCAAAGTCACAGGCAGTTAGTGCACGTCTGTTAACTTCATCACCACTGTGCATAAAACCATCAAGGAAATCGTGAGCATCTATTGCGTTATGCATTTGATTAAATCTTCTTCGTTTACAATATTAACATGGGACGATTCAACCAACCACTAAACAGAGCAGGGAAAGAGATAATCCCTGGTACTTATGACCCATCACTTGATGCGGGTACATCAGCAACAGATACGTCAGATCTTAATCCAGGTCGAGCATATGACGTTGATATCCGACGGTTAGATATTGATGAACGTACCACAGCTAAACGTGTTGATAACGAAAGACAACAAGAAAGAATAAATAAATTTATGGCAGCTGCAAAGTCAGCAGGTAAATTCAAGCAAAGTGCATTACTTAATGAACCAACCAGTGCTGATAAAGGAGAAACATTCTCTCCCGTTGGAAGTGTAGGTTATGCACGTAAACCACAACCTAACTTTGGCTCACCCTTCGTCTAAGTAATGACCATAATCTTGCATTTCTAAAGCGTCTTGCAATTGTTGAAACATCTCATTAAGCATATTTAAAGTCCATTGCACATTATCAGCCTTAAATCTAGATAACTCAGCCATTAGTAAAGGGTTATTTTGATGGACTACTGTGTCAACAATAATTTGTAATACTTTAAGACGTTGATCTACATCAAGTGAAGTTGGTTTCATACTCGACAGGTCACAATTTCTTTTGCTTGATCTTGGTACTTACCTGCGCGATCTTCATAGGTAACGCTGCAAGGATTACCACGGAAAAACAAAAGTTGGATAATACCTTCGTTAGCATAGATACGATTAAACAACGGAGTAGCATTGCTGATTTCAAGAGTTAAGTGCCCCCGCCATAACGCTTCCGCTGGTGTAATGTTTGCAATAATACCTGTCCTAGCATATGTACTTTTTCCCATTGCAACCACAGTCACATCCGCTGGTAACGACAATCGTTCTTCTGCTACTCCTAAACAATAACTGTAAGGAGGAATAAGAAAGTATTTACCTCTTTCATCTTCTAGTAATTCAACAGGACGTAAGATCTCCAGATTAAAATTCTTTGGATCAGTTTCACCAACATCAATACGACCAAGAACTAGGCATTGCGTTGGGGACAGGCGAATATCATAGCCGTAAGAACCAAGACCATAACTCAAGACCCTCCTTCCATCTTCTTCGTTAACCATATGATCAACAAATGGACTGATCATGTCATGATTTAAGGCTAAATCTTTGATCTCAAGGTCGCAAAGAATGCTCATCTGATGCCTGATTTTCGTTTACTGTACTGCAGTTACAAGGAAAATGCTTGTTTCTTAATAAAGAACACGACCTTTCTCTTCGTAAACATCAATGAATCTTTGGGTAGCTTCTCCAGAATTGTCTTTAGGTTGTAGGTAGACTAGGAAACTTGTACACGTCCGCTGTTTACCTATTCCTTTACTGGAATACTTAATTAATTCAGGAGGTGTTTTAAGAATGCAGATAGGGAAATCAAATATTTTTTGCTCGTATCGAATCATGTCAGGACAATTGGTAAAAAATAAACCTTGTTCAATTTCGTTATTTAACCAAGCACGATACAATCTCTGGAACCATATAGCATGAGATGATGTAACAGTACCAGCGCTAACCCTAGTCATTTTCCATTTATCTAATGCTTTATTAAAAAAGTAAGATCCACTAGGCGGAAATAGATATACTTTGCCAAACCATTCTTGCGCATTAAGACCATCATCTTGAGGCGTGAAATAATTTACAGCACCGACGTATTCATTTGCAGTATGAGAACTAGCAGGATCCAGGTCAATCTCACCCATTAACATATGAGCTGCTGCAACAAGATCAGAGTTTGTAATTAATTCTTGATCTTCTTTTCTTAAAGGTTTCATTGTTCTGTTAACTGGTTATAGTCTATTTGAAAATAACGAATGCCATCGTTATCATTAATGATGTAACCCGCACTTGCTTCTGGATCAATCTTTTGAGCTGATTCAAAAATACGTCGTAAGCTTTCGGCTAGATCATCATTGCTCTCTTGTTCACATGCTTCTTTTGCTGCATGAATTTCTTGGAGAGTCCAATAAAACATACTCCGTTCTTGTGATGTAGGTTGGAATACCATGACACCAGGGCCTTCGGTATTCCAAAAATTAATATACATTTTACCCATATCACTAAGAATAAAACGCACTGTAGTATCAAGGATTTTAGCCTTCTTTTGCGAGAAGTCTTTATCTAATAACGTTGATAGTAAGCGTTCACGTTTGTTCATGGTTGTACCAGGTTTTGTTTTACAAGGGATTCGAGAAGTTTAGGAAGAGGCTGGTAAACACACACCATTTTACCAATGGCTCCACGGCGCTTGATCAGATTACCTTCATCATCTTTTAATTTATCAAATTCTTTAGCTCTAATCAAGTATTCAGCTACACACCTTAACCTTCTCTTAAGGGAAAGTTCGGCTTGTGGAAACCTGCCACAGATTGTATCAGGTTGCATATTTGCAAAAGCAATACGTAATCTATTAGCAAGGGTCATACTTGAATTAGCATCCTCTTCTTCGTAATCTCGTATGTTTTTTAAATATCGTTGTAGACAATCATTATCAAAAGAACCAGAAGGAGGTAAAAATGCTTTAACCTGTTTACCAATAATACTGGGGAGTAATTGCAAATAGTTCTCAAGAGTGACGGTTGTAACGTCTAGGTCTTCAATTAGATGTGACATATCATAAGTGACTGCTATGACTACTTTGGTACAAGGACCTGTTTCTAAAATCAGTGACGTCTGCTTCTCTGTTCTTAGCAAAAGAACGGATCAGTTCGTTCCAGGGAATCCTAATAATAGCCTTTTTATTTTCTCTTGGGCAAATATTAATATAATGAATGCCTTCAATCCAACCCTTACCTTGATTACTTTTGGATTGAGCAATCCAATTTCTAATAGTTTGATCTGATATTCCTAAACGTTTAGCACATTCTTCAGTTGAAATATATTCATCTGCATAAAGCTCTGGATTCATCAGATCCGTTTCTTCTGTTTTGTAACGAGAATGCCACATGGAGCCTAGAATTGTCCGAATGCCTTTTAATTCAGCAGCCATATCCTCAAGACCTTTTCTTAACCCGTAATTCATAATGACAATATAACTTTTTTTATGCTAGCTTTAAAATAAGTAAATTGTCACTCATGGAAGAAAATCAAGTTCCTGCTAGTACGCCTCCTCAGGCCCTTCCCACAATAGAAGATTACCTAACACCTGAAAACCTGGAGCAGCTTAAAGCACAGGCCCGTATGCAAGCTATGCAAGCAGCGAGAACACAGGTATCTCCCCCTGGACGAGTCGTTTACGTACGACGAAATCTAACCGTTGCTGAGCTCATTGTTGTATTTTTAATTTCTTGTGGTCTTGTTTTAGGCATCCAAGGAACCTGGCATCTTGCAAATAACCTTCCGCGTATTGAAATTAAGTGGAGTAAGTAAAAGGGACTTATAATTAAAATAGGAGTATTTGTTGCTTAATAGATGGCTAACAGAAGGATATCTGAACTTCCTTTATTAGATGGTACGCAGGTAGCAGAACAGGATCTGTTTACTGTGGTTCATGTATTTGAAGTTGATCCAACGTTAAAAAATAAAAAAATTACCGTATCAGGTTTAAAGCAATATCTAGATACATATTATCTAACAGCAAGTGGGTCTACAGTTTACGGTTCTTTAGTAGTTCAAAATAATTTAACAACGTCAGGGCTTATAGTATCCAATTTATCCACTCTTTCAAATGTAATTGTACAGAATAATTTAACAACGTCAGGCACAATAAGTGGAGCTACTATAACTGGTAATACAGGACAATTTACAAATATCACATTTGTTAACGGTGTTGGCACCACTCAAATTTCAGGTGCTTTAATCACTGGTAACACAGGGCTTTTTACAACAATCACTGGCGCTAGTGGAATCTTTACTAGTTATTTATTCGGTACAACAATTACTGGCAATCAAGTCAGTGCGACAACAGGTACTTTTGGAACCTTAGTTACCAGTGGACATACTGTTCAAAATAATCTGACTGTATCCGGAAATCTTAGGGTTTTAGGATCAGGTTCTTTTGCTTCTGGTGTAACAGTAACAGGAACGCTAAGCGGAACTACCATTACTGGAACAACGGCCAATTTTACATCGGGTAATTACAGCACACTGAGTGGCACCACAGTTACCGGTAATGTTGGGCAATTTACTTCAATCACAGGTATATCAGGTGTATTCACTACTCAATTATCAGGAGCAACTGTTACAGGTAACGTTGGACAATTTACTTCAGTAACTGGGGTATCCGGTATATTCACTACTCAACTATCAGGGACAACCATTACTGGTAATCAAATCAATGCAACAAGTGGTACGTTTGGAACACTAGTTACCAGTGGACATACTGTTCAAAATAATATTACTGTATCAGGAAATTTAAATGTACTTGGTGTAGGGTCTTTTGCTTCAGGTGTAACGGTAACGGGAACTTTAAGTGGAACAACGATAACAGGAACTACAGCACAATTCACCACAATTACAGGAGGAGTAGCTGGATTTACTTCTGTTACAGGAACAACTGTTACAGGCACAACTGCTAATTTTGTTACTCTTTCAGGAACAACAATAACAGGAAATGCAGGCCAATTTACAACGATTACTGGTGGCATTGTTAATTTCACAAGTGTTACAGGAATTACCATAACAGCAGCAACAGGTATTTTTTCTAACTTTACTTTTACCAGTGCAACAGTATCAGGAAACCTTAACGTATTTGGCTCAGGTTATTTTTCGTCTGGTGTAAATATAAGTGGAACTTTAAGCGGAGTAACAATTACAGGAACAACAGCACAATTTACGTCAATTACAGGAGGTACAGCAGGTTTCACTATTGTTACAGGTACCACTGTGACAGGTACAAACGCTCGATTTACAAACATAACTGGAACAACACTCCACGTAACAACCCCATCTGGTGCCACACCTGCATTTATTTGCTCAGGTGTTGTCTCTGGTAATACAACAGGATTTATTATCCAAGGGCCCTTAATAATTCTTCCCTAATTTCGATCAAGTTTTTGAAGCTATAATTAAAAAAACAGTTAGATAACCATGCCATACGGAACCGTTAAGGTAGACAACGTCACCTTTACCAACAATTCAGTAGACGCAACAACCACTTTTTCTGGTATCTATGCATCAATAACAAATAATTTAACGTTATCAGGAACAGCAACAGCGACTACTTTTACTGGTACCACAGCTAATTTTACTAACGTAAACGCTCAAAATATTGGTGTAACAACTTCATTAAGCGGGCTTGCTATTACAGGAGGAACAGCAGGTTTTACTACTGTTACAGGTACAACTGTTACAGGTACAACAGCTAACTTTGTTACTGTTTCTGGTACTACAACTACTGGTACAACTGCTAACTTTGCATCAGGTGTATTTACTACGCAGGTTTCCGGTACAACTGTCATTGCTCCTACGGGAACATTCACTTCACTAACAGGTACCACAGCAACCTTTACGTCTGGCATTATTGCTAGTGGTACAGCCGCACTCCCGTCACTAGCCATACTTTCAGACCCAAACACAGGTATATTCTCCCCTGGCGCAGACCAACTAGCCATCTCAACTAATGGCACGGGGCGGTTGTTTGTTGATGCGAGTGGGAATGTACGCATAGCCTCAGGTAGCACTTGGGCGACAGGGAACGGCGCATTCCAGCTTGGGTTTGATAGCAACGATGCCTATGCAACTACATACTTTGACGCGCACTCTATTACGGTTGGGGCGGGCACTACGTATAAGAACAGAATACGCATATCCGGCACAGGCGCTGACAACAACATCACGTTCCACGTTGGCGCGTCAAGTCCCAATGAAGTGATGCGCCTTGATGGTTTAGGCCGCTTAGGTCTGGGGACTTCTAGCCCTCAGGCAACTCTTCACGCTACCGGCGCAATTCTTTCTAGTGGTGCGCTAGTAGCACTGAGCGCCAGCAATATCTTCTTTGACCAACCGACATCTGCGCTTTCTCGCATTGGCGCTGTTGGAGCGAACACAAGTACTGCTGGCACTCTCACAATTTCTCAGTATTCCAGCAATGGTTCTGTTGGGCGCGATGTAGTTCATATCAACTCTTCAGGCAACGTAGGGATTGGCACTACTTCGCCTGGAGCAAAGCTAGAAGTTTCAACTGGCAGTAGCGATATTTACGAAAACATTCGTTTATATAACAGAAGCAGTAGTAACCATACCCGCTGGGGTATTAATTGTAATCACGGCGATGATACAAAAGCCGATGTAGGAATTTTTAAGGGTTTAAGCCTTTCTGATAACACATCAAATGCAGTTATTGTTGGTGGAGGCGAGGCGAGCTCTGGAGAATGTGGTCTGTCTAGTATTTCATTTGTAACAACGGCTACTCCCGGAACAGCAGAAACCGCATCTGAACGCGCCCGTATTGATGGTTCTGGACGTTTGTTAGTTGGCACGACTAGTGCGTTTGTAGAGGGTTTTAACAACGCTTTAACGGCAAGTCAACTCTCTAAAGGTTCTGGTAGTGGTGTTCGTTGTATTTCTGATACACGTACTGTTGCTGCGGTTAATAATTCAACCGTTGATGTTTGGGTAGGTCGAACTGCTGCTGGGAACGCTTATAACGCGGCAATGGCAGGGCATTTTTATGTTACAGTTGGAGGCGCAAATTGTTTTACCGGTGTCTACAGTATTGTCACAACTAGCCTTGGAACATCTAGCGCAACCTTGACGGCAGTATCTACTGTTACACGGTCCACAAGCCCAGTTTCGTCTGTTCAAATAGCTGCTGATGGCCTAACCGGGGCCATCAAGCTGACCATTACTTATATAAACAATGCTGGTGTTGTCAACGGTCTTGAGTCTTATGTTTCTTTTGTCGGTTTAGCAGCATAATAAATCCAGTAGCCACCTTCCCTAATCACATGAAACCACTTACTGTTTGCCTTCTTGAGATCCCATTTGAATTAACCAACAAGTGGGACGACATGCTAACCACATCTGGGCGCTCTGCTACTTATTGGGAGATTGCCAAATGGGCCTATGAAAAAGGTCAAGCCGAAGAACGCGCTTGTCAGGCAGCGTAGTCAACGCCACTACTGTTCACTAACGCGGACAGTAACTGACGTAGTGTTCAACTTACTGAACATAATGTTTTTGCGCACCATAGTCTGGTAGCAATATTTACTCGTAACCATGTTCGTGACACCCCGAAAATGCTATTGTGGTGCAATGAACGTTACTTCCGCTGCTCAAGCCATATTAGATGCTATTAAAGCAATAGATTTTAATTGGTCAACCATGGAACAAGCAGATTCAACGGTTATTGTTGCCGCTGCTCTTCGTGCTGCTGCGGATCAAGTGGTCCAGCAGGAAGAGCCCCCTGCTAACTTCCTGGATGTTCAAGTAGCCGCTGAAATCGACCAGCGACGTGCAACTCGCGCCGACTTTCTTGCCATTGCTGACGAACTAGAAGGCCTCCATACTTAAAATATGTGGTGTGGTACCACCTGTTGCTGGAATAAGTCGTACATTTGATGGTGGTAGCTTTCGCGTGTTTGCAAATGTTTCCCCTGGCACACATAATGCCGAGGGTGTGTGGTTTACA
>Ga0209354_10000947_pt1 | contig 12968 bp, 7 predicted proteins | sample LauGreSpBDMM15DD_2_FD_187562 | JGI IMG/M metagenome (GOLD analysis project Ga0209354, IMG submission 187562) | Freshwater lake microbial communities from Lake Michigan, USA - Sp13.BD.MM15.DD (SPAdes) (version 2) | ecosystem: Environmental > Aquatic > Freshwater > Lake | place: Lake Michigan, USA...
TTCAATGATGAAAAAGTTACTAGTCACTATAATTGGATTAAGTTTAGGTACAATGTTGCTTGGACAGAATTCCTACTTCAAAAATAGAGCAAACAGGGAGTTTAAACGAATGAACTACTCAGAAGCTATCACTTATTATGAACATTTGTATAAAGCTGGCGGAGCGGATATTAATGACCTGAAAAATATGGCTACTGCTTATCAGAAGGTAAATGATTCAAAAGATGCAGAGCGTATTTTAAAACTTGTGATAGAAAAAAATCCATTTGAGCCAATGTTTGTCAAAAATTTAGCTTTGGCTTTGGAATCTAATGCTAAATACAGCGATGCAGCTATCTACTGGAAACATTACCTAGACATGTCACCTGATGACAAGATGGCTCAACACCATTTAGACTTCTTACAGGCATTGCCAAAAATAGTACAAGATTCAACTTTTGTGGATGTTTATGATTTAAGTATTAACTCTCATTGGTCTGAATTTTCGCCTACCTTGTATGATAATGATATTGTGTTTATTTCCAATAGAGCAACTGGCCCTGTGCATTATGTTTTTGAATGGAACCATACTCCATTTTTAGATATTTATTATGCAGATACTTCAAGGTTTAAAAAGAGGATTTATAAGCGATTGTTATTACAGGATGGAGACAATGATGGACATATTTCTTATCAAGGAAAGTTAGAGCAATTACATGACGACCATACTCCTATAACCAGCAATGATAATGATACTAAAGGGTATTATGGACATCACCCGATAGCTGATAGTTTATGGGAAAATGATACAGTATACGGAGAAGTGACAAATAAATTCAACAAACACCTTCATACTAAATACCATGAGGCTTCTCTTACATTTTCGAAAGATTTACAGAAAATGTATTTTACAGCCAATAATCCAAGAAGTAGAAAATCAGATGGTATTATTAAATTGATGATTGTAGAAGCTGTTTTGCATAAAAATGAAATTTACAAACACGATATGATGTTACCCTTCTCCAGTAGTGAATATTCTGTATGTCATCCAACTTTAACAGATGATGATAATACCATGTATTTTGCTTCTGACATGCCCGGTGGATATGGTGGTATGGATATTTATAAAGTTACGAAAACTGAAAATACTTGGGGGACTCCTCAAAATTTAGGACCTAAAATCAACACACAATCCAATGAGATATTTCCATTTATTTACAAAAATGAAATTTTATACTTTGCTTCACAAGGTTGGGGAGGTTTTGGAGGGTTGGATATGTTTACCTTTAACCTGAAAGAAGATTCAAAACCAACCAACTTAGGTTTTCCAATTAATTCAAACAGGGATGACTTTGGCTTAATTATGAAAAATGATAAAGCTGGTTATTTGTCATCCAACAGAAAACATGGTTATATTGATGATGATATCTTCTATTTCTTTGACAAAAGAAGAGAAAATAAGAAGTTGATAGTGAAAGCTATGTTGAAAAAAATAGATGGTACTCTTGTACCATTAGATTCAGTTGAAATAACTATTAATGAGTTAGTTACAAACAAACAAGTAGCAAAAGATACCTCTTCAGGAGGTGTGCCTACCGAAATAGTGCTCCCAACGCGTCATAAATATTTGGTAAATGGCTTACATCATGATGCAGCACCTATCAGTTGCACAGTTGATTTTGAAAAGGATTTGGTGTATGATGATACACTCGAAATGGTTTTCATACAGGAGGATGGCTTCTTAACGGTTACAGGTATAGTCAAAGATAATGAAACTAAAATGCCAATACCAAGAGCAAAAGTGTTTGTATACAATACCAAGAAAAAAACAATTCAAGTGTTAATTTCCGATCAAAATGGGGCTTATGCTTATCAAGCTAATTTTAAAACCAAGTATTTGGTAAAGGCTATGAAAGAAGGCTATTTTGCAGATTGTCAGCAAGTCGATGTCAAAAAGCAGATTGATAATTCTGCAACACAACCATTAGTGATGAGTAAAATTAAGGTCAATAAGATATTTGAAATTAAAGATTTGTATTATGATTTTAATAAAGAAAATATTAGAAACGATGCATCTTTAGTGTTAGATAGATTGATACACTTCTTAAAAGAATATCCAGAGATTCATATTGAGTTAGGCTCTCATACTGATGCTCGTGGTAGTGATAATTTCAATTTAGGATTATCTCAAAGAAGAGCAGCTGCTGCGGTGACTTACGTAGTAAAGAATGGAATTGATGCAGCCCGAATAAGAGGAAAGGGCTATGGAGAAAAGAAATTATTAAATCGTTGTAATAATATTGTGAAATGTTCAGAAACAGAACATCAGCTAAATAGAAGAACAGAAATTAAAGTAACCCAAGTAGAATACGATAAAAGAGTAGCAGCAAAGTCACAAGCGGATGCTGAAAAAGAGTTCTTGGATAATCTTGGTGATTTTGATCCATGTAATTATGTGAAAATTGGAAAATAAATAGGTATAGGCGTTTAGGTCGCACAAATTGTTAATTTGCTTATCTTTTTTTTAATATGACAAGGTATGAATTTACAGGTGTAAAAACACTTGAAAACTTGCAAGGATACTTTGATGAATATCATTTTCGGTACAATAGCAGGAATAATTTAGGGACAATATTCAATTTATACCAAACACCTATAATAAATAGTCTAATACATTTTGACAAATATTTCATTAAAAAAACACAAAAAGATTTAGTACATCCGCTTTGCGTTAGCGGTTAGTCCCGATGCTTCGTCCCGATGCTTTGGGAGTTTGAGCTTCCCGAAGCATCGGGACGAGTGCCGAACACGCGATCCGCCGCGGCGGAAACGCCCTAATATTTATTTCATAACACATTGTAAATAAGCTCCTTTTGAAAATTTATATCTTTATAAAAATCATCTAAAATTTTTTCAATTTAATTTAAAAAAATCCTCCTAATCCTAAATAAAATTAACTGAAGTATAAAATTAAAGTTGACACAAACGGTCTATATTAAAAATGTATTTGGTATTACTACTAGTAAAGTTTTACTGTCGTCCGAAGTTAATTTGAATTATATTTAATAATCTAGGAAAAGTGCAATAGTAAAAATTAGGCGAAGAAAATTAGTTTTTCTTCGCCATTTTTATGATGTTGAGTTTTCTCAATCACTGTCATATCATGTCGCAAAATACTAAAGAATTTACATCAGGTCAACCTATTATAGGACAATTAATTTCACTTATTCCTTCTGAGATCTTTTCTAAAGCTTCCCTTTTAAGTAATTCAGATTCAAAATTTCATAAAATGAGCGCTAAAGTGCATTTTATATGTCTGTTTTATGCTGTTTTAACAAAAAACTCTTCCCTTAGAGAAGTGTGTAAAAATATCACATTAGTTGGTAGAAAGCTCATTTCTTATGGTTTGGACATCCTTCCTTGTCGTTCGACTTTATCAGACGCCAATAGAAAAAGAGGGTCTGACTATTTTGCTCAAATTTACAAGCTTCTATTTGAACATTATAAAGAGTATTTGAATGAAAAACAATTTTCACTACCTATTGGAGGCGAAGTTGAGACTTCTAAGATTGAAGTTTTTGATTCGACCACTATTACTCTTTTTAAAGAAATATTGAAAGGTGCAGGTAGAAATAGTATTGACGGGAAGAAAAAAGGAGGGATTAAGGCTTTTACAAAAATAAATTTACGTGAAGGAATACCCAATTTTGTGTGTTTTAAAGCTGCTTCTCAAAATGAAAACACCTTTTTAAAATTACTAAAACTTGAAGAAGGTTCGATATGTACATTTGATAAAGGTTTTTGTAAATACAAATACTTTAAGCAAATGAGTGAAGAGGGTAAATTCTTTGTTACAAGATTAAAAGATAATGCAAAATTTACTATTGTAGAAGAATTGGTCGTATCTGCCGATGAAAAGCATTTAGGCATAGTATACGATCAAATTATAGGTCTAAAATACAAGGAGAATAAAGAGGTTCGGACAGTAAATTTACGATTGGTAACATTTAAAGATTATCTCACTAATGAAACACTTCATTTTATTACCAATTTAATGGATAAAAAGGCTTCTACAATTACCTTGATATATAAAAATAGATGGTCTATTGAGGTGTTATTCAAGCAAATAAAGCAAAACTTTGAGTTGAAATATTTTCTCTCGGACAGCGAAAATGGTATTAAATCGCAAATTTGGGTAGCTTTAATTCAAAATTTACTATTTACAGTAATTCATAAAATGATAAAAGAGGCGGAAGATTTTAGTACAATGGTGCAAGTCGCAGCTAAAAATCTATGTTCATATGTTAGTCTTATTAAGTTTCTAACCGAAACAAATTTGTATATAAAAGATTGGTATAAGACCGAAGTTGAAAATGTACAATTAAGAATATTTGAAACTTGAAATGGGGGTCTTTTTCTAAATTTAAATTTTATGCCATTTAAATTGTATAAAGGCACAAAATTGACTTATTTTAACTAAGTGTCGGACGACAGTAGTAAAGTTTATGAAAAATACTCCTATTCGCTTAAAATGGAGAAAAACAATGCGACCTAAACGCCTATACCTATAAATAAAAATACCACCATTAAAAACTGCAATGATTCCCGCCTGGTTAAATCTTAACCTGCAGGGTCACATAAAAACTCCTGCCATCTGAAGGCAGAATTCCTGGACCAGGATAGCCAGTGGCTCTTCGGGTGAAATACATGCTATTGGTGACATTGTTAATGCTGCCTTCTAGTTTAAATATTTTATATTCATACGACATACTGAAATCAAGAATTTCATATTCAGGAATAAGCCCTACGATGGCAATACTGCTGCCCGCCAAGGCATTGGTCGCATCCGAAAATTGATCAGCGGTATAGTTGTATTGCAAAGAGGCTTTAAGTTTTTTATACCCTCCTCTTACCCCATATTTAACATTTGCATTGGGTACAAATTCCACTTGATTTCCTTCTACGCCTACCAAACCACTTTTGCGATAGCTTGAATGAATCAAAGCTATATTGGCAAACAATGCACTTGACCATTTCTCTTGTTTGGGGGCAAAAATACTCATCATATTGATTTCCCCATACGATTCCAACCCTAACATATAGGCTTGCGCAATATTGGTACGTTTTCGCAACACCCTATTTTGCTGGTCATAAAATTGAATTTCACCAATTTTATTGTCATAATTCAAATAAAACACACTCACATCATAATTGATTTTTTTGGTGCCTTCGCTCCTCATACCGAGATCCAAGGAATAGCCTTTTTCATCCTTCAAATTAGGATCAATGACCAAAGAAGGGTTATTAATCTGCATATCGCTAAACGTAATGGACCTATAATTTTGAGAAATATTGGCATACAAATTCAGTTTTTCGATGGGTTTATAACTCAAACCCAAACCGGCAAGCACAAAATTTCTTGCATTATGTTTGTTTTCAAGCCCAGCAGGAAGGATGGTGGTGTTTCCCGCAAGGTCGTTTTCAAAACGCATATAAGTACCCTTGGCGATGGTGGCAATGTATTCGTAGCGCAACCCTGGGGTGATAGACCATTTATCATGCAGGTACCAAATATTTTCTAGAAACAAGGACACATTCTGATTTGGAAAAGTATAATCATTGCTGAGCATATTACTTGGCCCAACATACGTAAAGTCAGCCGTTTTACCTGTGCTTCCCAAGCCCTGCGTACTGTGGTTATTGCCATGGTAATACCTTGTTCCAATTAAAAAAACGGCCTGTTTTTTTCCTATGTGATACCATTTCAAATACCTTGCTTCAGCCCCCCAGTTCGTAAATTCGCCTTTGATTAAATCGCGTTCCGAATTATCGTCGATGGTTTGCACCCGATTGGGTCTAAAACCAACGGAATATCGGTAAGCAGAAAGTCCAAATAACCTAACATTAAACTCGTTGGAAAGGTTAAATTTGTAGTTATAATGCAAGGCAAGCATGTTCCAATTGACCTTAAACCAGTTTCTTTCGCGATTGGATTGACGAGGATCTTTGTAAAACATTTTATCGGTTAAACCTCCAGCCTGCTTTGCCAAATAGTTCATGTGGGTAATATCTAAGCCTACCGTTGCTTTTTCTGACAATTTATAATTTACATTACTGTAGAAATTATAGTTGTCGAAGTGGGCATTTGGCCTCCAGCCATCCCCTTTTTTGTATTGAAAATAGGTATAATAACTGATTTTGCCGACAGTACCGCCCAAACTAGTAAACGTATTGTAAAAGCCAAATGACCCTACACTTTGTCGCGCGGTGACTTGTATTTTTTTATCGACCACAGGTTTTCTGATGACAAAATTAATTAAGCCGCCAAATTGTGTTCCGTATTGCAAAGAGGCTGCTCCCCTCACAATCTGAATCTTTTCAATGGCTTCGGTGGGTGGGGTATAATAGCTTTCAGGATAGCCCAATGCATCAGCACTGATATCGTAGCCATTTTGGCGCACATTAAAATTAGAGGTACGGTTAGGATCCAAGCCCCTTGCCCCAACACTCAATTGTAAGCCGGAGCCATCATTTTCAAAAATATTTAAACCAGCTACGCGGGAATATATCTGTCGGGCATTGTTGGTCGACAAGTTGGCCACCAACTGATCAGGGATAATGACTTCGGATTTCTTCCCTTCATAAATCCCCATATTCTCAACCCCTTTCATACGGTTATCGGCTTGTTTGGCCACCACGGTCACCTCTTTGGTAAATTGATGAGAAGGCGTGAGTTTTATCGTAATGCTTACATTTGCCCCTTTGATGTCAATGCCTTGTTTAGCATGTTTGAAATCGAGACTTGAAAAATGCAGCACATAATGTCCATCAGGCAAATTCGTAAACTTAAAATTACCCAAAGAATCGGTATAAGTGACCTGATGCCTGGTAAGAAAAACCTTGCAATGGTCAATAGAAGTCGAATCTAGCATTGATACGAGTTTACCCGACAAGGTATGTTGTGCCTGCAAGTGATTGCTTATTAACCCCAACAAAAACAACAATACTATTTTAATTTTATTCATTTTACCATCATTCTTTGATAACAAAATTTCATTGTAATCATTGGCAAATATACACATCTTCGCATTGAATCGCTTACTTCTCGTACAGTAAAAGCCAATTTTTATGCAGGAAAGATTCATCTTCTTTGGCCAAATCAACAGTAGGAAGCACCAAAGGCCTCCCCATCATTCCATTTAATGACACATAAGAATCAACATACACCTTTGGGTTTGTAAACCCATTTTTATGATAATAATCCCTCAGGAAATGCGCGAATTGCAATATCATGTCAGGTTGTGTGGTCATCATTTTTTCCTGCAAAGGAGTTAAAAAGACTGCATTGTTCACCACCATTTTTCTACCTGCATTGTCTATGATGGTAAATTCGGCATAACCAGCTTTTTCCATCAACATTACCCGCCACGAAAACCGGTAACCCTGTTCGGTCCAAAACAATTGACCCGGATAGGCCAAGTACCTGAGTGGCATAAGCAATTGCCAAACAAAAAACGCCAACAAACCTGCTTGAATGAGTTTACCCACGACAGGCTGATACTGATACGCCTTTTGTGAAATTGTAATGTCTCCCTTTACTTGTAAAACACGATACATCAAAGCGATAATCTTTTCATGAAAAGAAGCAGAAAAGAAAATAAGGGCGGTCACCATCATGATATAAGGAAACATGCCGATGGGAAATAACATGGCCGTTAACACATGAAATACGATTACCGCAAGGTATGCCCAAAGCCTGGTTCGTGTATACCAAAGTAAAAATGGAATGGCGAGATCATAGACACATCCTACCCAACTAAACACATAAGCAGTTGCTTTGTAATTAAATAAGCCACCAATAATTGGCATGTCATTTCTTGCGGGCAACCATATTTTCAAAGGCAAAGCATGCAAGAGCCAATCAGGATTAATTTTTGCCAATCCTGCAAAAAAATACAGGATACAAACCATCAATTTAATCACATCAATGGTCCAGGTTGGAATGAAAGAAGCCGCTATTTTTTTATTTCTAAATGCATCCACAGAAAAGGCCACCTGAGCAGGAAGAAAAATCATCAAAAAACAGATTAAGCTAATGAAATAATAATGGTTGAGGTAAGTGGATTTATCAATCAGTTCGATATAGGTAAAGCTTAAAAACAAACTGACCATAGCCATTCTATAATACAAGCCAATAGCCACTAAAACAGCAGAAAAGGCAAGCATGGCAAAAAGCAAATAAGTATAATTGCCTAATGGAACGATGAATTCAAAACCGTAAAAGGGAAAAAAAATTTTAGGCGCTATGTATAAATCTGCAATCCAGCCATTGGCCCAAAAACGGACAGTACTTAAAAACAACATGGTTCCAAGTACCATTCTGAAAACAACCAAAGGTGCTGCAGACGAAAATCCCTGGAAATATTTATGTACGCTAATTTTCAATATATGCTTTAATTATGTAACCTGCTTACCAAAATTCAACTATTTTACCCCATTCCAAACTACGCTAAACACTCATTCAAGCCTCATCCCAACCCTTCTCCAAAGGAGAAGGGCTTTACATCCCGGTATATTTTTCTTCAGTGCTTAAAACTAGAAGAGGATGACTAAATGAATTGCAAATTTGTGATAACACGCTAACTTACTTTCCTAATACTTTGTACCTAGTACCTAACAAAGCCTCATCCCAACCCTTCTCCAAAGGAGAAGGGCTTTATATCCCGGTATATTTTTCTTCAGTGCTTAAAACTAGAAGAGGATGACTAAATGAATTACAAGTTTGTGATAACACGCTAACTTACTTACCTAATACTTTGTACCTAGTACTTAATACCTAGTACCTAATACCTAACAAAGCCTCATCCCAACCCTTCTCCAAAGGAGAAGGACTTTATATCCCGGTATATTTTTCTTCAGTGCTTAAAACTAGAAGAGGATGACTAAATGAATTACAAGTTTGTGATAACACGCTAACTTACTTACCTAATACCTAGTACCTAATACCTAACAAAGCCTCATCCCAACCCTTCTCCAAAGGAGAAGGGCTTTATATCCCGGTATATTTCCCCTTCAGTGCTTAAAACTAGAAGAGGATGACTAAATGAATTGCAAATTTGTGATAACACGCTAACTTACTTTCCTAATACTTTGTACCTAGTACTTAATACCTAATACCTAATAAAGCCTCATCCCAACCCTTCTCCAAAGGAGAAGGGCTTTACATCCCGGTATATTTCTCTTCAGTGCTTAAAACTAGAAGAGTATGACTAAATGAATTACAAGTTTGTGATAACACGCTAACTTACTTTCCTAATACTTTGTACCTAGTACTTAATACCTAATACTTAACTAAAGCCTCATCCCAACCCTTCTCCAAAGGAGAAGGGCTTTACATCCCGGTATATTTCTCTTCAGTGCTTAAAACTAGAAGAGGATGACTAAATGAATTGCAAATTTGTGATAACACGCTAACTTACTTTCCTAATACTTTGTACCTGAGACTTAATACACTGTACTCAGTACCCTATACTCTGTACTCAGTAAACTGTACTCTGTACTCTGTACCTAATACACTTAATCACCATCATTATCGGTATAGGTAATGGTAATGCTCATGGCTGAAGTCATGTCTACTTTGAGTAACCTCACTACAGCCTGCAAAGCACTGTACACGTCAAGCATTTTTTGATTGTCGGTACTCATTACGTTGTAAAAATTGGCATCGAGTGCCCTTACCAAGGTAATTGCGGTAATCAATTGTGCATTAATGGTGGTAGCTAAACCATTGCCGGTTTGACTGTCTTTAGCACCAATACCATCGAGGTAAGTTTTTAGGGATGCCCCTTCTATGCCAGTTTTGACACTTTTACCATTAAAAAAATCGATTGAAGCCTGAATGGCTGTTTTAGCCAATTGTTGTGATATATCTTTTTGGTAGAAAGCTTCTACTTTTTCTGGAGATTTGATATTGGTAAGTGCTCCTGCAGGAATACCAAATTTCCCGGCACGAATATATTTTTCGAAATGACTCACATACCCATTGACAACCAATGACAAAGACGAACTGGCTGTCAAACCAGTACTTGCCACAAATTTATCTCGGTAGCTAAGCCATTCATTGTTTACCTGGTTAAACTTGAGCTGCATTTGCGCAGTCAGTTTTTGGAGATACGCTTTGCGTTGAGGAGCATCGCTAGCAGAAGTATAGTACCCAACGATGGAATCATTACTACCGGCCAAACCATTGAGTAAATAATCTAAAGCAGGAAAACCCTGTGCAGCAAATGAGCCCGACACTTCTATGTTAGCCGTTCCACTGGCGATGTTCGCATTGATGGCAGAAACGCTGGTAGGATAAATATTAAAAAACATTTTGGTGGCAAACATATCTGCAGGTCCAAAATTAAAGGCCTCCACTTTTTGCCATTCTAGGTAAGCCTCCACCCAAGATTGGCGAAAATCCTTTAAGGCAATTGTATCAGGCGAAGCAACAAACTGCTCCGCTTTACTGGTCATCGCATCCAATTTTACCTTAAAATTGGCATAGCCAGGAATGACTATTTCATCGGCCATTTGTTTTAATACAGCAGCCCTATCCGTATTGGGAGCTATCGGGTAAGGCGTATCTTCGGGTGCTTGATGTTTACCCACACAATAACACAAGACAAGGGATATTACACAACATATAGAAACCTTTAGCCAAAGAAAACGCAACATAATAGAGGTGTTTTGAGGAGAAAACTACAGGATAAGAAAATATCCTTTAGGCAATATATTTTTACAAATTTAGCAATAATTGTGGCAGGACAAACGCATTAAAAGAATATAAAACTCAATGCATTGATTCAAGCCTCATCCCAACCCTTGTCCTGAAGGAGAAGGGCTTTTTACCTCTGCGCAAATTTTATTCTTCATTTCTTACAGCATGAAGAAGATGATGCATCAATGAATCATACCTTTGCGATGGAAGGCTAGCTTACTTTACAGTCAACGGGTTGGAGTGAAAGCTTTTTAAACCAACTCATTTTAATGCATTTGCACTAATGATTGAGAACTATAAACCAAATTTGTTTTTGATTTTACTTTCTGCACTATTTACCTGAGGAATTGTTAAATTCCAATGACCAGTATTGATTAAATCGTTAAAGATATCGTCTGAAAAGGCCACATCGGCACCGCTTAATTTACAAACCCTTAAAGCATAAATAAACCCAATACCTTCTGCCAAAGCATGCGCTTTTTCAGCCTCTATAGACAATGATTTCCATTTGCCCAAATACCCTAAAGCGGCACTGGCTAAAGCTTTTTCAAACGTTAACCTGATGGCATCTGCTTGTATTTTGAGATAGGCTTTGTCGTTGTTCACAACAGCCGCACGACCTTTTAAAAAAGCACAGTGTAATGCATTTACAGCTTTGTTTGTTTTAGGATGATAAGGATTAAATTCCCAGGCGTAGGCACCAAGCAAGCTTTCCCCACTCGTGCTTCCTTCAACTGCCGCCGAACCGTAAACATTTTTTTGGGTAAGCATGCCGTATGCTTTATCCCAGTTTTGTTCCAATTGCGTATATTTAGTTCCAGCAACAATGTTAGTATTATCGGCATCAAGGTTAGCGAGTAAAACATTGCCTATATGATCAATTTGATAAACGCCAATCAAGGATTTTTGAACAATTTGTCCCCACTCAATTCCTTTGCCATCTACAAGATATTTTTTGGACCCAGTACTAATAATCCCTGATTTGTCATTAGAAGCTATTTTAGTGACTGAATCGCTAGACGCAGCCAAGTTTTCTAAAAACAAGGAGATATCAGCGCGAATTTTATCGGCTTCATTACTTTCAAATGAAGCGGCTACCGTATTTTTAATTTGTAAACTAGAAGTATTTGCTGCCACATAAGTACCCGTAAATGGACTATTACTATTGGTATAAAGATTTTTTAAATTCGTAACGCTTAATGCTCTTGTAGAATCAACGCTAGTTTTGATGTAAGCGGTTAAGCCCCCAAACATCAAATGATAAGTTCTGCCAATACTACGATTGATGGTAGAATCTCCTGCCATATCCAAAAAGTTTTTGGCATAAGTGTTCGTATCGATGGTGGCATAATTCAAATTCTTTCTTAAGGAAGGAATTACTTCTTCCTCCTTTTTGCCATCGTTTTTTTTACAAGCAGAAAATAAAATAGTGCTTGCCAACAAACAAAGTATAAAGATTTTCTTCATCTTGAATATGATTATTTAGATTAATTATAAATTGTATGCAATCTTAAGGCTTAATTATAATAATTCCAAATAGCGGTGATTATTTATTCAAAGAATTTTCCATAAAATAATCTGGCAGTGCTGAAGTCGAAAGCAAGTAAAAAATAAATCATTCCATTTCCGATAAATACCACATTAAAGGACTTAAAATTTCATTAAGTATTTAGTTATGATTATTATTGTAACTTATAATTTTTAAATGACAGCGCGCACTATACCTACTAAAACGACCTTAATACTAGGAGCAAGTACTAATCCGGAGCGTTATGCATTTAAGGCCGCCAATCTTTTGCGCCAGCATGGTCACGAGGTGGTATTGGTTGGTATAAAAAAAGGAAATGTTGTAGGCATGGAGATTCAACAAGACAAAAACAGTATTCCCAAAAACATTGACACCATAACCTTGTATCTAGGTCCACAACACCAAGAAGCATGGTTTGATTATATTCTAAAAGTAAATCCAAAACGCATTATATTTAACCCTGGCACAGAAAACGAAGCACTTGAATTGCTTGCACAAGAACACAATATCGCAATTGAACAAGCCTGCACGCTCGTACTTCTACACACAGGACAATATTAAAAAAAACAATACAAAAATGAAAAAATTAGTACTATTTGCCATTGTCTTCTTTTACATTTCTAACAGTTTTGCGCAATCGTATTGCACGCCCAGCTACAGTTCCGGCTGTTCTTATATGGGCATAGAAAAAATAACAAT
>Ga0209354_10000950_pt1 | contig 12949 bp, 15 predicted proteins | sample LauGreSpBDMM15DD_2_FD_187562 | JGI IMG/M metagenome (GOLD analysis project Ga0209354, IMG submission 187562) | Freshwater lake microbial communities from Lake Michigan, USA - Sp13.BD.MM15.DD (SPAdes) (version 2) | ecosystem: Environmental > Aquatic > Freshwater > Lake | place: Lake Michigan...
AAAATCAATTTTTTATAACTTTACTCAAGTTATTTTTCATTAATATGAAAGTTATTTTTCATTAATATGAAAGTTATTTTTCATTAATATGAAAGTTATATTCAAATTTTGGTAGAATAGTGGTTGAAATGACTATGCCACAGTATTCTTGTGGTGTTTCCGAATAATCAATATAACTATAAAGGTTTAAGCGTATAGCTTCTATAATTAATAATTTAAATATTTGTCTAAATTCTTCACCGTGTCCTTGTATAGCAAATCCATTTTTATCGTAATTACATAAATGTCCCAATTCGTGTAAAATTACATACATTAATAAATTAATATCATATACATTTTCAACGCGATCTCTTGTCCTTAAACATATATGCATATCCTTTTTATCAATTGTATATGTAGTATATCTATCATCTACAGCTCCTTCTGATAATATATAAGAATTGTAATTTTCAGCTAATTTTTTAATAAAATAATTTTTACCAGGATCTTTTTCATATTTTACTTTTAAATGATCTACTAATTTTGTAATACGCTTATTTATTTCAGCCAATGTATTTGCAGATTCTTTTAAATAAGTGTCACCTTTTGTATTCCCCCTTCTAATTATATATTTTCTTTTGTCTAAATCTGATTCTATATACAAAGTTTCATTGTACGTAGTAACTATATTTATTGTAAAATATAATACCAATACAAATGCTATTAATATTAATATCATATCCATTATTAATAACACTGAAAAAAAATTTTACTCAAAAATTTCTAAATTAATCAATTATTGTTGTTGTGGTTGTTGTTGTTGTGGCTGTTGTGGTTTAGATTCGATAGCATCCTTGCAAACCGGGCATAACTTACAATCTGGTTGTTGAGAGCTTTGTGTATTATCTAACATTATTTTATCTGCATTCTTTTGTAAAAAATGTCTATAATGCTGAGAATTCATAATTTTGTATTTATTTTGAATAGTATTATTCATTTCGCAATTAGGATTATAATCTGTAAATACTCGCGCATCACTCATAGCAAATTTAGGCATTGTCTGTGTATTATATATTATAAAGAGATAAAAAATTTAAGATTTTTAATTTTTATTTATTAAAAATTGATCATAATTATTTTGATCAGAAATAATATCCCTAAAAACACCATTACCCCCACTGCTTTGACCTATATTTAATTCTAAACCATTATCTTCAACCAATTCTTCATTTTGCATAACAAATTGTTGTTGTGGTTGCTGTTGTGGTTGCTGTTGTGGTTGTGATTGTGGTTGTGGTTGTTGTTGTGATTGTGGTTGTGATTGTGGTTGTGATTGTGGTTGTAGTTGTTGTTGTGATTGTGGTTGTGATTGTGGTTGTTGTTGTTGTGATTGTGATTGTGGTTGTGATTGTGGTTGTGGTTGTTGTTGTGATTGTGATTGTGGTTGTTGTTGTTGTGATTGTGATTGTGGTTGTGATTGTGGTTGTGGTTGTTGTTGTGATTGTGATTGTGGTTGTGATTGTGGTTGTGGTTGTGATTGTGATTGTTGCATAGGATTTTGACTTTCAGAATTCATATTAAACAATGATGTTAATAATTCTGGTGTTAGTAAAGAAACATTATTACTTGATGGTAAACTTGTAAATGATGAAATACGAGATAATCCAATATTCATAGGTGACATACTTGACATAGGTGACATAGGTGACATAGGTGACATAGGTGTAGATTGTAGATTAGATTGACGTTTTAAATGATCATTAATTAAAAGTAATTCGTTGTCTAATATTTTAAATGTTTTTGAAACATCATTTTTATAAGATTGTAAATCTTTAATTCTAGATTTCATTTTTTGATTTTCTGTATAAGATTGTTCAAATTTATTGTGTAATTTAGTGTATTCATTTTCTGATTCTCTAAATTTATTAAAATAATACCAAGATATAATACCAAAAACAACACATATAATAATAGATAGTTGATTTGACATAGTTTAAATTAATATTACATTATAATAAAATATACATTACTTAACGTAAAATCGTATAAAAATTGTAAAATAATTATTGTAATAAATGATGATTGATATTGTAAATAATTATTGATATTGTAAAATACATAAAATATTATCTATATAAATTTGTTCATGTCTTTTGATTAAAGAACTAGTAACACTTCTACTCCTTTTGATATAATCACTTACTTCTGAAACACTACTCCACGTATTGATAATTTCTTGAGTAGAACTATTAACTTGTAATATTTGTTTTGCATTTTTTGGTTTATAATGTTTTATAGGTTCGGGTTGATCATTTGATTTCAAACTAAAGCCCAACCAACCACCAAGACGGCCGTCCTTTCCATTTGATTCATCTCCAGTTCTTAGTCTAATAAATTGTATATCTAAATAGTTTTTTAATTTCTCTTTAATAACATTTGTAAATGTATTACTATACCAGTTTTCGAATTCTAGGAAAAAGTCTTGCATTGTAATTCTATAACCAGGCGCTCTTTGGTGATTCTTGTAATAGTTAATGATTACAAAGTAGTTAATGATTACAAAGTATTGGATCTGATGTTATTAGTATACGTAAATGGTTTATAAGGTGTTTTTTTAGGTGTATTATATGATGTTTTTTTACCAGTATAATAAAAATTAGAACAAACATAATCATCTTTCATTTCTAATAGATCATCATACACCTTTTTTACAACTCTTTTTTTATCTGTGTCATATGGTCTAATTATAGACATACATTCTTCGTAATTAAACCATCCTATATTTTGAACTTCTCCTGTCTGTATTTTATTCTTGTAATCTATTTTTGGAGGAGGTACTTGGTCTTTCATTTTAACCAAGTAATAAATATGTCTATATCTGACACCATTTGTACCAGTAAATTCTTCGTGAATAGTAGGATAATTTTTGATAAAATCATAACAAGATTTACCATAACCTGTTTCTTCATAAAATTCTCTTTCTGCACAAACAATATTTGTTTCCTTCATATTTCTTCTACCTTTGGGAAATCCAAATTCTTGAAATCGAAAACTTGCTTTTGATTGATTAATTAATTCTGGAATGTTTAGTTTTTTAAATCTTTTATGAGCAAATTCATATTCGTTTTTAAAACATTTGCTATCGTGATTTACCCATAAAGCTCCCCAGATTTCATCAAATGATTTTGTTAATAAATTATTTTTTTCTGTATCAGTCATTTCATTTAGAAAAATTGGTAAAATATTATTTAATTCATTTTCATTTTCTGGGTATTTACCTCTTACAAAATCTGTAAATCCCATCGTATCCTTTCTTTGAATCATCAAAAATTTTGTTTTTGGATAACTTTTGTTATTATAAAAATTGTTATTGGATAGTATTTCTTGTAGTTTATCGTTTGTATCATACATTTCATCTTGTTTTGATTCAACTATTTTAAAAGCAATAATCCCAAAACTTGTAATTGGACCATTACAATCCTTTACAACGTGACCTTTTTCACCACAATTTACACAATAAATGTTTCTATATTTTAATTTGTTTGGTGACCTTTTTTTGCAGTAATTGTAATAAGACAACTCTTTTTCATCTAAATACACAAAAGTATCAGATTCTACATTGTTTTTAAAATCGTTTTCATATGGGTTTTGGTTTTTATTTATTTCTCTATTCGATTTGTCATTATTTTTTGAATCTTTTTGGTCAAACATAACATCAATATCGTTAATCTTGTTAAATAAATTAAATTCGGCTTTTAAATTCGCTTTTTTTTATTTTAAAAGACGTTTGAAAATTATATTTTTAGTTATATATATGGTATATATGATTGATTTGTATCTGTTTAATACCATAGTTAATACAATTTGGTACATTTTTACAATATTATTTGTTTTGTATCGTTTTACCTCCTTTTTTAGTTACATTTACAATTTTGTTAGATTTTGTGGTAAATTATTTGTTGGTGTAAATTATGTATATAATCAAACTAAAATGTATATTAGGAGAAGAAGTGGGTATATTAATTTAAATAGCGATGATATAGAAGCACAAACTGAATTTCTATTACCTGATCAAAATACAAAACACAAGACAATATTTGAAACATTTAAAGCGAGTATTGTTAAAAAATATAATAATTATTATTATATGATATTTGGAAAACAAAATACACCTACACCTACAAACATTATACCATTAGTAGAAACAACCACAACCTCACATAATAATTTACGTTCTTTCACAAGACATTCAGAACAAGATTTATTTGATAAACATATAAATGAATTGTGTGCTAATAATAGTTCTATAGAATTTGATAATTATATAACCAACGTGTCTAATAACGTGTCTAATAACGTGTCTAATAACGTGTCTAATAACGTGTCTAATAACGTGTCTAATAACGTGTCTAATAACGTGTCTAATAACGTGTCTAATAACGTGTCTAATGAATCTAACAATATGTTTAAGACAGTAGATTTGACTACAAATACTGAAAGTTTTTTAAACAGTAATTATTTTAAAAATTTTTATGAACCAGTTGTAAATAAACCATACAATGTTCAAGATAGTAATATATTATTCGACTCCACTTTTATGACTAATCAATTTAAAAATGTTAAAGACGAAACTTATCCAAAAGACAATTATAATTTATCACAAAGTTTTCCAAGAAGTAACTTGTCACAAAATTTAAATATAATTCGAGAAGAAGAACAAGAAAGTCAAGAAGAAAATGGTAAAATTGTATTTCATATTAATAGTGAATGGGGTGAGAAATTCCCTAGCGAATATCAGCAAAAATACAAAGATACCAATGACGTAGATGACAACGACGACACGTATAAAAATACAATTCTTAAAAATCCTTATATATAAATTAAGTTTAATTGTAAAATGTCGAAGTTTATCTAAAATGTCGAAGTTTATCTAAAATGTCGAAGTTCTTCTTTAGTAATTTGATATATATTGTCATATGCATTATTATAATGTTTTAGTTTTTCATAAACCATATCTATATATTTTTTCTTGACCTTTTCATTTTTCCATTCCCAATCTTGGTATAAAATTCTTGGTACAAATGTAACTTCCAAGTAACGTTGGTATTTAATGTCAAAATCTAGTGTATCATCGCTATCATCACTGTCGTCGTTATCATCGTTATCATTGTTATCATCGTTATCATTGTTATCATCGTTATCATTGTTATCATCGTTATCATCGTTATCATTATTATGTTCTGGGAAATAACATCGTTTTTTATTTAGTTCTACGAAATCTACACCACTAGAATGTTCTATTTTTAATCTTTTAATTATATAATAATCGCAACCCATTATATAAATAATTTATCCAAGTATTTTTTTCAATTTATTTTACATGTTTTCAAATGTAGTAGTCATTTCGTCTACAATGTTTTCCAATGTTTTGTAATTTTTAAAATTACCTTGTATAATAACATCAAAGTTTTCAACACATTCCATATCAGAATAATAATGAAAATTTATCGCCAACATTCTTGGATAATCCAAGTTATCAAATTTCCAAGTAATATTAGTATCTCTTTGCATACGTTGATGAAATTCACTCATTAAATTTTTAAACCCATTTGCTATATTATTTAAACCATTTACATTTGTAAATTTTGTTTCGCCTGTATTAGTTATTATACATATATAATATTGATATAAAGACAACATCAATTGGTAAAAATCTTTATAATCCCTTTTTAAAATATGTTTACTAGATTCATTACATTGCTCTCTAAATGTCGAACTACTATTACATAATCCTCTAATTTCATTAGGGTCATTTCTTTCTAATATTTCTTGAATCAATTCATTAGGTAATCTTTCCATATCGTCTTTATATATCGTCTTTATATATATCTTTATAATAAATTTAAATTTTATTTTAATTTAAATTTTAATTTAAATTTTAATTAAAATTTATTCATCATCTGAATTATCATCTAATTCTGGTGTTTTAACTCTCCATCCGTTTATTTTCGGTATATTCTTTTTATCGAGACGAAATTCTGTACATAAAGCATTTTCTAATTGTTTTGCAAATGCAGTAAATTTACCAAAAGTATTTCGTATTGTAAAATCGGATTTGTAGATTTCTTTAAGTTGATCTTTTGAAATATAATCGGCTTTTTCACCAACAACTATATTTTCATCTATAAATTGTTTAATAATATTATTATCGTTTTCATATTTCTTTGTAACTTGTAATACAGGTAATGGTGGTGGTAATCCATTCTCTTTGTAAAGTTTATAATAATCTAATAATATAGACATAAAAACACATTGGTAAGCCTCTAATTTTGATTTAAGTTCCTTGTCTATTTTAAATTCATAAATACCATTTTTTATATTTTCTTGATTTGGTTCATCGACAAAACGTGATACAAATTCTGTTATTTTTAAACGTCTTATGACACCACCATCTAAATCACTTATACTAGGTATCTTATTACAAGCCATAAAAAATTTAGAACACGGTTTAAATTCAATTTGAGAACTATTTAATTCTCTAGTTGATATACGATCACCTCCAGTCAACGCCTTCATTACATCTGCTTGTATTTGATCATTTGAACCAGGTTCTTGCATAATAACACAACGTTTATGTTGAATACTTGCTAATGCACTATTAGCCGAATTTGCAGATTCTCTTTTACCCGTAATTAATGAAACTGGACTAATACAACCATATTCTCCAAGTGCTTTTAAATGCAAATCCATAATAGTAGATTTACCATTACCACCAGTATTATTTTTACCAGACCATATGTAAAAATTTTCATCTCGTGTATGACCATCCAAACAAGACGCTAATGATCTTAATGTAAAATCTCTAACAGATCGTTCTGGTAAAATTTTACAAATTAAATCCATTAATTCAATGTACAAATGATGTTCTGGTGGATAATGAATATATTCATAACCAGTAGTTAAAGAAATATAATCACTAGATCTTCCTTTTCTAAATTCCATTTCTTTTAAATCATACACCCCATTTTCAAAACCTACAAGATCTTTGTCTTGGTCAATAATTTTATTAAAGTTTGAATTATAAAATTCTAGTTCTAAACAGTTTAATTTTATACCACTTCCTAATTTTTGTAAAATATTATGATAATTTTTAATAATTTCTTCACTTGCACCTTCCTTTATCAATTGACGTCTATACTTTTCAATTTTTGTAAATACTTCGTTGATAGTCAATACACGCAAATTATAACTCTTGTTTTCTTTTTTCCAACGAATACCGTTGAAATAATACCATTCATTCTTTTCTGGTGAACTACATACAAAATTTTCACCATATAACCTATAAATTAATTTACTTAACACATTGTCAAAAGGACGTAGATATTTAATATCGTGATTCGGAATTTCCTTTGATAATTCATTAAATTCTTCTAAATTATCTATCCTAGAAAGATGAATTAAATTATTTATCGTATATATATACTCACTATTCTGAAATGAATCCCAAGCTATACCAGAATGACTTTCATCATAGTTTTCCCATTTTGATGAAAAATAATGCCATAAATCAATGTATTCTCTATTTATAGATGATAATATATAACCAATATTTAACCATTTTGATCTATCTGACCATCTTTCTGGATCCAAAATATCAAGGTATTTTCTTACAACTTCCTTATCTGAATAAATATCTTCATCATTATTCATCAAATGAACTTTTTTAGAATTGTCTTTTTTCTTTTCTGATTTATAATTAAAAAGAATACTATCTGGCTCAATATTTGTAATACACGTTTTCAAAAACATCTCAAATGTAGTTTCATCTGGAGATACGATTGTTTCATTTAATTCTGATAAAAACGAATATGTATCCAACAAATATAATGGTCTATTTTGACCACATTTTGTTGAAAGTAAAGTTCTAAAACATATTGGTGCATACACTTTTGTATCAATTATTTTTTTTTCAAATAACTCACGAAATTTAGGTTTAATTTGTTCTTCTAAATACACTTGAATACTTTTAGCTTTTGGAAAATGAATACCGTCAAATATAATGTGATAACTTTTTTTTTCTATATCAGGATATGATTTTAAAATATAAACACCTTTTATATCTGGTAATAATTGCCTTATCGTATTTATTATATTTATTATATCAGTTTTATGTTTCATAGCATCACCATCATCCATTTTTTGAACACGACGTTTCAAATCATTTGTATCTATTTGTTCCAATTTTTTATCATAATCAATGTATAACTTCATTGATTGATTTGCACTCCAACTTTCATAATAATGAGCTTTATTTGCACCACGTTCTTTAATCGTATTCCATATATTTTGATAACTATCAGCTATAAAAATTTTAGATGAAGAGCTATTTAGATCCCTTTGAAAAAATGCTAAATTCTTTGTTTCACAATATTTTATACATTCCGCCTTTTGACCCTTAGAAAATTCCATTCCGTCTTGATCACGGCGTTCTAAATCACGGCGTTCTAAATCACGGCGTTCTAAATCAGCCATTGTTTCTCTTATTACTTGAAAACATATAAAGTTTTATTTTTAAGTAATATAAAAAATAATATAAAATTTAAATACTTTTATTTCTTATTTACTTTTGATTTTCTTTACTTTTGATTTTCTTTACTTTTGATTTTCTTTACTTTTGATTTTCTTTTGATTTTCTTTACTTTTGATTTTCTTTACTTTTGATTTTCTTTACTTTTGATTTTCTTTACTTTTGATTTTCTTTACTTTTGATTTTCTATAGTTAATTCATTAGAAGATTTTGCAGTCATTTCTTTAGGACCACTTGTATTATTTATACTATTTGCTTGAGCAGCTAATTTCATATCAAAATTAGAAATACCGTTTAAATCAGACATAATTATTTGTTTATTTTTAATTTCTTCTCGTTTAATTTCTTCTCGTTTAATTTCTTCTGGTTTTGATTTACCAGAAAACAAAATAATAATTATTATTAAAATTAAAACAACAACTGCTACTCCAATGTATATATATGTAGTTTGATCAAATTCCATCGTATTTATATAATAAATAACTAAAAAAAAATTACATTAACAACTAAAAAAGTTGATCTAATACTTTTTGGCATTCAAAATTAGTTAATATTAATAGATTTTTATTTTTAAGTTATTTTTTAAAAATAAATTATAAAATTTTGCCCATTAATGGAATCAAACCATTGACCTCTCGTTTACAAGACGAGCGTAATAATCACTATACTAAATGGGCGTTTTTAAATAGTTTTGTGTCATATTTAAGGACTACGATAGTGATAGGATTTGCACCTATGCTCCAAATGGAAACGGGATAGTAATCCGTCGCAATAACTACTCTGCCACACTACCAAACAGACTTTGTTAAACAGTTTAATGTCATATTTAAGGACTACGGTCCAGGGAGGGCTCGAACCTCCAACCTCCGAGTTTCAGCTTAAAAGTAACAGCTCGACATTCTGCCATTGAATTACTGAACCTTTGTTAAACAGTTTATCGTCATATTTAGGACAATGTAAAATGAAATGATATTCAGTTTTTAATAAAATTTGACCAAGACGGGCTCGAACCGCCGACTTTCCGCGTATAAGACGGACACTCTACCAGCTGAGTTATTGGTCAGTTTGTTAAATAGTTTCAAGTCATATTTAGGACAGCGAATGTAATAAACTTTTATGATTATTACTCTTATATAATTCTATACATTTATTATATTCCTTATTACTTTATATTGTTTTTTATTTTTAAATACGTTTTTATTTATTTTATTTTATTTTACTTACCTTTAATCGCCTTTACTTACCTTTTAACTTACCTTTAATCGCCTTTAATCGCCTTTACTTACCTTTAATCGCCTTTACTTACCTTTTAACTTACCTTTAATCGCCTTTACTTACCTTTTAACTTACCTTTAATCGCCTTTACTTACCTTTAATCGCCTTTACTTACCTTTAATCGCCTTTACTTACCTTTAATCGCCTTTAATCGCCTTTAATCGCCTTTAATCGCCTTTACTTACCTTTTAAGCTTGGACTCCTCTCTTAGTACGCCCCTTAGCTTTTGGTGGAGGAGGAGCTACTACAACTTCCTCTTCTTCTTCTTCTTCTTCTTCTTCTTCTTCTTCTTCTTCTTCTTCTTCAACAACTTCTTCTTCAACAACTTCTTCTTCAACAACTTCTTCTTCTTCAACAACTTCTTCTTCAGCTGCTTCAAGAGATTCTTCGCCGAGGCTAAGAGCTTTAGTAGCTTCAACTACACCGCCATCAGTATCGAGATCATCGGGTTGAGAATCTTCATCAATCATAGCATAAGTAGTGATGCTTTGTTGATTCTTGGAAACTTTTCCTTGGACAAGCTTCCATTTTGCCGATACCTTTGTAGTAATACTAAGATAGACAAGTTCAAGTACACAAATAATTTGACTACCCTTTGGAACGACACTGTCAAAATTTGATTCATTAAGATCAAGTGCAGTTTTGCTGTCATCAAATAATAAAACAGGAGTCTTAAAACGCTTGTTGCTTAAAAATCTACCAGTAAAATTTTCAGAATCAGATTCGCGTTCACGATCCAACTTTGCTCTAACTCTTGATGGATAGTCAAGAATAGCACCATCTTTATCAGTAGGTACTTTTACAGAAGGGGCATAATAAGCATCTTCAATAGTTTCCATAGAAACTTTTTGCTTACCAAGCCATTCCTTACTTTTCGCCATAATAGTTTGTTTTACCAATTCATCAAATTGTTCAAGCTTATTATGAAAATCACGAATTTCAAGTGAATTCTTATCTTCTTTATCTTCGCCACCAAAAGATAATTCCAATTCAAAAGAATCATCCTTATTATCAGTGGCATCCTTTTTACGCCAACGCTTAATACCATTTGGTACATACATTTTTGGTGTTTGAACCATAATTTTACCGCCATTGTAATTTACATATACCATTTTTCTTCCGTGGTTGTCAGTTTTAACATCAGAGAATGAAACTTTGTTCAAGTCAAGGTTGATTGCTTTAATAATAGACATTTTTAATATTTGTTTTGTTGTTGTTGTTATAATTGATATTAATTTATATTTTTAAATCCTTTTTCAATTTTTTCTTAAATTCTTTTTTTAAATTAAATTGTAACTTGTTTAGATTACTATTTAATTTTTTTATATAAATGGAAGTGCTGAAGTTATATTGACTAAATTATAACCAATTCCTATACCTGCACCAAGACGAGAGCCTGAACCTACTTTTTCAGAGAATAAATCAAGAACAAAGAAACTGACTGATGCAATTGCTGCTATTACTAAAATTTCATTTATTTTTGTTCTTCTATTAGGAATTACATATGCTGCAATTGCAACTGCCAAACCTTCAATTAGATATATTACTAAATTATGAATTGTTAATTGGGTTTTTACTGCTGTTAATAAGGATACCACTTCTGTTTTTACGTCTTCCATATTTATATTGTTTACATTTAAAAAAAAAATATTATAATAATAAAATTAATGTATATTTTTATTATTAGTTCGTTGCTTTTTTAATTTAAAAATTTGTATAATATTAACTCTATATATGTCACTTTCAATTAGTAAAACAGAAGCGGTTGAACAAAGAGATGAACAAAGAGCTGAACAAAGAGATGAACAAAGAGATGAACAAAGAGATGAACAAAGAGATGAACAAAGGGGTAGAATTAAAGGGGATTTGGACATTGATACTAAACTAAGTTTATTAATGAAATCCCTGACTGATTTTTATAGAAATTCAATTTACATTGAACAAATTCGTAGTATTATAGATCAAAATAGTATTATTTCATTAAGAATATTAGATTGGTTTATTACTAATTATTCAAAAAAACATCGTACTATTATTTCAAACAATAATAACAATAATAACAATAATAAATCAATTGATGTATATCAAAATTATAAACTGCAACTAAAGTCCTTCAGTAAAAAACAATTTGACCCTTTTTGTCGTAAGAATAAGATCATTTTTTATTACAATGACGAAGATTACATAGAAACGTCTTGTGGTCAATTATGTTTCTTTAGATGGTGCTTTGAAAATGATATACTTAATTACGTAAAGACTAATTTAAACACCATAGAACAAGATATGAAAAATTCATTGAAAAGTAAAAAGTCAAATAAAGATGATTCTGCTCAAAAACGTCAACCGTTAAGCATTTCTGCCTCGAGAAGTGTGTCTAGACAAAATGTAAAATACACTGTAAAATTTGACTAAATATACATTTTTGCAATTAATTATATATAATATATATAGTTCATTTGATTAAAACTCGTTCATTTGATTAAAATTCATTTATTTAATTAAATATATTTAAAAACAAAAGAATATACAAAAATGGATATTCTTAAAACACCTATTAATATTAAAACTCTTATACAAACTAGCACTATAGATATATATGATAAAACTAAATTAGTAGAAAAATTAAGGGATAGTTTTTAAGAAGATGAACAAAAATTATACGTATGTAATTTGTTTTTATTCTTAAATTATCATCCGATTAATGATTTCGTTATCAACTTAGATAATGTATGGAAATTTATAGGATTTTCTAACAAAGCTAATGCAAAGCTAATGCAAAGCTAATGCAAAGCTAATGCAAAGCTAATGCAAAGCTAATGCAAAGCTAATGCAAAGCTAATGCAAAGCTAATGCAAAGAGACTGCTAATTCAAAGAGACTACTAAAACACAATTTTACACAGGGAAAAGACTATAAAATCACGCTCATCCGTACGGATGAGCGAGTTCATGGAGGTCAAAATGGTGAACGGACAAACTATCCAAGCTGCTAAAATATCACCACCAGGTCTCAGAAATAGAATTTTAACAGATGTTCATTACAATAATTACCATTGGATTTTTGATAAAACAGCTACTCACTATAAAACTTAAACAAAATGTAAAATAAA
>Ga0209354_10000960_pt1 | contig 12877 bp, 23 predicted proteins | sample LauGreSpBDMM15DD_2_FD_187562 | JGI IMG/M metagenome (GOLD analysis project Ga0209354, IMG submission 187562) | Freshwater lake microbial communities from Lake Michigan, USA - Sp13.BD.MM15.DD (SPAdes) (version 2) | ecosystem: Environmental > Aquatic > Freshwater > Lake | place: Lake Michigan...
GAAACACCAGATAGCGCGACAACGATGTTCGATACAGCAGTACCAGTTTGTCCCGTCGCAGACTCGCCAACGAGAGCAGCAGACGCTTGGCTGCCGAGGCTACCAACACCACCCGTGCCGGTAACGCCCGTAACCGGAAGACTGCTCCATTCTGCGTCATCCCAAGTTCCTAAGTCCCACGGCCCCTTCGCCACGGCTCATCACGCAATCCGCAAAAGTGCGGTTGATGCGTCGTTGGTCGGCATCGTCAGGATAAAGTTACCCGCAGTCACCGTCTGCGACCCAAACGTAAAAACCGCGACCGCTTTATCAGCCTGCGTGCTGTTGTACATCAGCACAGCGTCAAATGCCGTTGCCAGCGTCACGTTGGAATAGGTCAGCGAGGCGGAGGGCGTATAGAACGCCGTGGTACCCGTTGAGGTGGGCGCTGTGGCATTGGAGACCGTTACGCCACCTGCGCTATAGCCTGTCCCTGAAACCTCTCCAGAGGCGTTATAAGCGGTCGTGGTAGCGTCAACCGTTGCGCTAGTGAGGTACAACGCCGCCTTGAAGGTGTCCTTGTTCGTGTTTGCCCGAGTCGGTGGGGTGCCAATGGCGTGTACGCCGCCCAGAATCTCGACTTTGAACGAGGTACACATTGCCTGCGTGTTAGCCATCAGAATTTCTCCAGTTCGCCAAAGAGGGCCGGGGTTTCTTTCAGTTGGACATGGACAGACCGATGTACCAACTCGCCCTCATGCCAGTATTCCACCCACTGCGTATGCTCGTGGTTGTTGTTAACCTCGCCTTCGCGCTTTTCCAGCAAGGTTTCGTCCATCATGCCTTTCGTCGTCGTAATCATTGCAGACGCGGCTCCAGTTCGAGGGCTTGCTGTACCGCCTCAACACCCACCGCACGCCCGTCAGCGCCACGCACGATGCGCTTGGGGGCCGTCAGCGTAGTAAGCGCAGAACGCACGCCCTTCATGTTTTCATCGTTCGACGATGCCATCTGCCCATATAGCGCCACGAGGTTCTGCATCGCCTGCCTTACCTCGCCGCCCATGTCCTGCATGACGCGCTCGGTGACACCCTGCTGTTGTTCCAACGCGGGGATGTCGAGACCGGGATTGGCGGCAATACGGGCAACCATGATGCGCGTTGCAGCATCCAAGTCGGCTTTGTACTTCGCCATCTGTTGTTCAGCGGCGATTTTCTGTTGTGCAAGTTGCGCCTCAAACTGCTGCTTCATCTGCTCTAGTTGCTGGTCGTTCTGCGCCTTCATCGTCTCGACCTGCGATGTCTGCTGCAACTTAGCCTGCTCCAACTGCATGAGCATCTGCGACTTAGCCTGTTCAGCCTGCGCCATCATTTGAGCCTGTTGAGCCTGCTGCGCGGCAGGGTTCTCACGCGGCTGTGCGGCAACCTGCTTCAGTTGCTCCAACGCTGCGTCAATGGTGCCCTCAAGCGGTCGCGCAGCCTTAAACGCCTGCACGCCATATTTCATCAAATCCATCATCACAGGTACAAGTTCGGGCGAGGCTTGACCAACCGGCAGCGCCTGCTGCAAGAAACCGCCGAAGGCTTGCATAAACTGGAGCCTGTCCTGCCGTTCCTGCGATTCGTCAATCTGCACAAGGCTGTCGGCGGCAATATCAATTCGGAAGTTACGCAGCGGCTTTTCGCGGATAAGTTCCAACGCTTGCGGGATGAGCGCCTTGTCAGCATCCGACATCTGTTCGGCGGCAGAGTAGGCAAGGATGGTCTGCGGCTGGTACCGCATACACATAACCTGCGCCTTGAGCCTAATGACTTCCGTTGCAAAGAGCGCCACATCCTCTTGTAGCGACCGTAGCCGCAAACCAGCGTACTGACCCTTAATTTGCTGCGCCGTCGCCGTCTCCGAAGCCATCGACTGACCACGGATGATGTCGCTGATGCCCGTGATTTCGTATATCTGCGCCTTGATATCGCTTCGTGCCTGATAGCATTGGATGAGCGCCTGCGCGATGGTGTCGAGCGGCAGCAGGTCAACGCTACCCCTCAAGCCGCCCTTCTCCGAGAACGCCGCCCACTTGTCGACCGGGATGAGGGAGTTGTTATCCCCTTCGGTCATCAATCGCTGCAACGCCGGTTGGCTGGCATCGTACACGCCACGCACCCGCAGAGCCTTGATTAGACCGTCAATGCGGTCAGAGAGAATGTCCAACTCCATCGCTTGGTCTTGGTACAACACGAAGTCAGGCACAGGCACAAGGCTGTCCGAGGTCGTCGTTGCGTACAGCGGCTTGGGGCAGGGGTAGAACCCCTCAAGGTTTAGCGGGTCATCGCGCACATCTATGACATGGCTCATGCCCTTAACCAACCAATAGACTTTCAGCGTCTCCTTGTCCCACAACTCGCAGACCTTAGCCAAATTGTATTGCCGTTTGCTGTCGCGGTAAGCGTTGAGCGTCTCCGGGCCTTGGTCGGTCGGCACCTGACGCGCCATCTCCTCACCAAAACGCTCTACGAGCGCCTCACGGGTCATGTAAACCCAACGCCATACTTGGCTGACTTCCTCCCAAGTGCGACCCTGTGAGTGTCCAAAATCCTTCCAATGCACATAATCAACTGGGGCGCGTTCGTACTCAATCTGCTCAAGCGGCGGCGGTGCATCCTCACCTTCTTCAACGGCAGAAGTGACAGACACGCCGTCATCCTCAATGCCAATGGGGGCAACGTGAGGCTCATACCGCACCCACGCCGTGCCGCGACCGCCGAGGAACCTGTCCTCAACATCGTATTTCATGGTCGAGCGAAAATCGGGGTAATGCTCAATCTCAAAGTCTATGGCGCGTTCGACAAGCCGCGCAGCAACACGACCAACGGGGTCGTTGTCACCGAAACGGCGTTGTACATCCGCTTTTGGAAGTTTGGCGTAGACGGCGGGAATGAGCGTCTGGACGTTCGACCATAGGATGTTGAACTTCGCCGTCTCGTTACCGCCAGCACCTCTAGTGTCGTCGCGGTACCGCTTAACAAGTTTCTTTACCCGCGCCTGCCACTTTGCGAACTCGTTATCGTAAGTGCCGATAATTCGCAGGTACTTCTCAAGTTCTTGGCTTGCGCGTTCGTCCATTGCTTAGTCCTTCTTGTTTCGCGCAGAGATGGCGCTTGCCTTCGCCCGTGCATCTTCCTTACTCGATGCACCCCACGCACGCAGCGCGAGCGCGAGGCGGGTAGGCTCGCCGTTCTTCTCCATCGGCCCCGCCGTGCCTGCCATGCGTGCAAGAAACGATGCGCGACGCGGATTGTCGCCCTTCTTCACCGGGGGCTTCAGCGTGCCACCCGTCTCGGCTTTGTAGGAAGCGCGACCCTTGGCGTTCAAACCGCCCTTCGGGTTTTTGCCTTCCTTACGCTGCCACGCTGCGCTCATCAGTAACCCTTGTTTTCCGGTTTAGCCGTCTTCGCAGACTGACGGAACGCCTTTGCAGTCGGCGCACCCTCTGTCCCCGGCTTACGCATCCTTTCGCCGGAGCCAGCCTTGATGCGCTCCTGTTTCGCTAGGATGTTGGCGTAAAGACCGGGCTTACGGTTCATTTGCTAAACAGTCCAACCGCCAGCACAGCAGCGCCTGCACCCGTTGTGACCTTCCACGGCCCGACCGCCGCGTTTAGGTTTAGCGCAAGACTATAAACGCCGATTGGCGTGTTAGCCGGGATTGCAAGAACCGTCGTGCTGCCGTCGATGATGCTCACCGTCGATGTTGCAGCAGTTGAGACAGTTACCACGATGCGATGCAGGTAGTCGCCGATTGCGCCGTTAGTGCCAAGCACCTGCGCGGTCTGCGAAACGGCGACCGTTTCGTATGGATACTGATATGGATTGTTTACGCCACTCATATTCTCGCCCTCTTGGAAACGCTTTGCTCATGTACCTGCCACATATCGTTCAAGGTGACCTCGTTCTGTGGCCCAACTATCAAGGTCTTGTTCTCTAACGGTCTCTGCGCGGATGGCTCGGCCCTCCACGCAACGGCTAACATACGAAAAGCGTCGGCAGGGTGTGATGTCCAATCGTGTCGGGGTGATGCCCTGAACGCTTTCTTGTCTTCATCATACTCTCGTTGATACTGGCGTAAAGCCTCAACTCCGTCACCACATTTTACGGAATTGAACCAAGTTCGGGGCAACATTTGACGAATTGCTTGGATTCCATCCTGTACGCCAATGTCCGGCACTACCGATAAATGGTTAATACCGAGCAGGTCAGCCAACTGTTCGACGATGCTGCGCCCCGTCTGTAGGCTCTTGGCGCGTGCGTCATGCGGCAGGTAATGCTTGCCGTAGTTGTAACCCTTGTTAACGACCACCTCCGCAATGGTGCGGATGTCTGCACCCGAGACTGCGAAAAAGTCAATGACTCGCACCTCGCCTCCGACCACCTGATACCACCATATCGCGGTGTCGTCTCGATACCCCAAGTCCCATGCGGTATGTACCGGATAGCCCTCCGTAAAGACTACACGCTCGTTAATACGCGGCTCTGCCAATCGCATCTCTGTTCCAAAAAACGCGCCGAGGATAGCCGCCTCAAAACTGCACTCGAACTCTTGGAGGTACTGGTCTTCCGATAGTTGGGCTTTCGCTGCGTTAAGTTCACCCTGCGGCAGCAACCCCGACTCGCTAGCAGGTAGCCGCAGCAGGAACCAGTCATCCGGTATGCGTTGGGCAGTCTGATATATCTCCCAAAACTGGTTCTTGCCCTTTGGCGTGCCTGCAAAAACGCACCAACCGCCTTTATCAGCGAGGGCCGGTCTTAACACATTGCCGAACACGCTGGGCTTAAAGTCACCGTACTCATCGAGATACAGGCCGCTGAACCCCAAGCCTCTCATCGCATCGGCGGAATCGCTTCCAAAGAGGCTAATCTTCGCGCCGTTAACAAGCGTCAGGGTCATCTGCGCTTCGTTTGCGTCCCTGATGAGCGGTTCGGCAAAGAACTTGAAGTAGTCCCACGCAATCCTACGGGCCTGATTCTGGAACGGCGCGACATAGCCAAACAGACCGTTCAGCCCCTGATACATGAAAGCAGCGCGGATGAGGTCGTTGACAGCCGCTACGGTCTTACCGGCACGACGGTGGGCTACGAGGCACCCCCATCGTTTGGTGCGCTCATGGAACGGCAGGAAGGCTTTGCGAGGCGTGTACGGCAGCAAGACCCGCTGCTTCACTCGGGCTTGCCCCATGTGGCTTCAATCTCAATCTTGCCACCGTCTGGCCCGGAGTGTTCGTGGCGTGCCAACTTGGGTACATGGTATTCGAGTAAGTCGCTGAAGCACTTAAACGCCGCCTCTGCGCCCTTGTCTGCGTGTATCTCGTCAAGCCAGCCCTGTAGCCGACCTGCGTTGCCGTCTACGAAACGCGCAATGGCTTCTCTCGCCAGTTGCGTTGACTCGTTAGGCACGCCCTTCGGTCTGCCGGGGCCACCCTTCTTACCTTTTTTAAAAGAACCTTGGTTAACCATGTGAACAGTTTACTTCTGTTTACCGTGCCGCATCAACCTGTTAATCCCGTTTAAGTATCTTGACCTTCTTCTCCTCACCGGGGAACACGACGAAGTTGCGGGTGCCGCTACCTCCTTGGCCTCGGCTACCTGCGTCTTGATATTTAACACCGACCAACCCTTTGTCCTTTAGGAACTGCGCAACTTTTGGCATTTCGCCGCCTTTTGATGAGCCGAATCCTTCGTAAATCCATTTGTGCATTGCTGCACCAGTTGGATTTCCAAATGTTTTTTCCAAGTCTTTCGTTGAAAGTCCACGCGAACCCATTTGTTTTACTAGTTTTTGCGCTTGAGGGGTATTACGCCAATCAGCCCATGCCTTTTGCACAAACTCCGGCTGCTCACTTATCGGCTTATCGTAATCAAGCATACGGTCAATCATGTCGTCGGGGAGGTCGGCTTTGTAAAGGGGAGAAAGGTCTTGTATTGCCGATTTTGTTTCAGGGCTTAAATCAAAATTGTCCGGCTCTTTAAGCGCGGCTCTTAATGCTTGATGCGGATAATCGAACCCTAAAAAATCGTCGTTTTGCAGGGCTTGAACAACGCGCAACTCTTGGGCTGAAAGCCCCGCGTCCTTTAATGCCTCCATTGCATCATCAGGCGAGTCATGTTCACTATAAATTTGAGAAACTTTTTTCTCAAAATTTCTGTAAGGAATTTGCGTTGCATATCCGCGAGCAACCTTCGGCGATTCAGCAAGGTAAATTCCGTGCCCGTAAGCCTGTGCCCCCTCACCCGTACCAATCTTGCTTGCGTCAAACTCGCCTAACGGGTTTTCCTCGGTCGGGTCAAAGCGATGCGGTGTACCGTGGTACACATCCATTTCGAGAACGGGAACGGTTTTGCGTAGCGCAGCAGCCAATCGCATAGGGTCAACCATTGACCCTGCGTACTCACCGGCAGCACGGGGGCTGTCAAATGCACCCTTTGCGCGCTCTATCTCGCCCTGCACAAGAGCCTTGCCCGTCTGAATAGGCTGCGTGACGATTGCCTTGCCGATGGTGCCAAGTTCTTGGGCAACTTGGTCTAGGCGAGGGGTCGGGCGGTCAGCGGCTTGAGAGAACTCTGCCGTCGTCATGCGCCCGATGTTGGGGTCGCTTGTCAGGGCTTCGTAGGCAAGTCCACCGACATCCTGTGCGCGGTCACTGAGGGTATCGACTACCCCGCCACCGAAGTCAGCGGCTTGGCTTTTAAGGCGCTGCAAGTAATCAAGCGCGGCAGCAATTTTAGATGGCGAGTGGCGTGGCATTACTTGCGCTCTTGTTGTCCTTGCCCGTACAAAGTTAACCCTGCTGCGATTTTTGTTGGCGGCAGGCGCAAGGGCTTGTCCGGGTAGAACTCATCTGCCAAACCTTCTTCCATAATCCAATCAGGGAGCAAACCGGTTTTTTGCGGAGCATATATCGTGTCGGCAGCACTTGCTTTGCGGTTCTGTTCACCATACGGGCCGTAGTTAACCCAACTGTTTTGCCCCCGTGTTTCCGAAGTTACCGCCTTACGAGCCAATGGGCTGTACATAGCCAAGTGCGCTCGCCAAGCGTTTTCTTCTCCGTCTGCGCGAAAACCGTGCCCATATTTAAGATGCCCAAAGTAGTCGTGAACGATGCGGAATATATCGTTTGCGGTAACCGGTACACCGTCAATAACCTCGCCTGTTTTGCGAAGCAATGGGTTGCCGCTGATATCTACATCGGCGCTTTTTGTACTGCCAAATCCGCTCTCAGTTGGAAACACCCACAAGTGATTGTTGTCTCGCACATCCATAATTGCAGCGCGAGGGTTCTTTGCATACGGGTCAGGCATATCAGGACGGATAAACTCAATCTTCAACCCCGTCTTTTTTATTTCGCTCCATTGGTCAAGCGTTTCATCAATCATCGCGTCATACGCCGCTTTAACCTTTGGGTCATTTGGAGCGTGCGGCATTTCGTCGTAGGCAGCAGCAATTTTAGTTGCTCGTTCGGGTATTACTTTTCTAAAAACTTTAGGAGGTTCGTACGAAACGTTTTTGCTCGATGCGTAACTTTCCGCAGTTTTTATGGCTTTCTTGTAAGGGGAGGCAACATAGGGGCGGCCTGCAACGGTGAGGGGTTCTGTAGAGGTGCCAATGAGGGGAGGTTTGCCACCTGCTGCCCTCGCAGCCGCTCCCTGTGCTTCTGCCACGCTGCGATTTCTTCCGGGTCGTCCAAGTGACTCAAGTCCGGGGATTGACTTTGCATATTCAACGCCTCTTTCGATTGTGGTTCCAATTCGGGTTGCAGGGCCAAGCGGGTTAACAAAACTAGCAGCAACATCGCCCATTGTTTCCATCGCATTGTCTGTGCGCGGGTAAGCAAGTCCTGCTCGGGCGGCTTGGTCAATCATGTAATCTGAACCGCCAACGGGGGCTTCTGTTGGATAACCAGCCGCAGCCATGCCAAGCGCCGAAATGTCTACAGGCGCTCCAAGCATCCGATATGGCGCACGGCTTGCGCCACGCCCAAACGCCGCTACTGCTTGACCTTGTTGAGCAAGGGAAGGCACCGCATCACCGGGTAGCCCAAACCGCTCTTGATATTCGTCGGGCCGTGCTGTTCCCGGTGTGTTAACAAACTCGCTAGCACGGTCGCGCATCTGCTGGAGGTATTGCAGCGCGGCAGCGTACTTTGACGGTTCCGTTTTTTTTGCCATAGGAATGTACGATAATGCTACTCCTCCTACAGAGACTTGCAAGCATGACTACCATCTCCGACGCCTACCGCGCACAGCAGGTCGAACTGCACATGAATCCCGCTTATGGCGTGGCTTCCATCGCCTTTGCGCCCCTTGTCGCTAAACTAGCGGTGGACAACGGGATTAAGTCAATCAGCGACTACGGTGCTGGCAAGAAGCACCTCCAAACCACGCTACAAGCCGCAGGGCTTGAGTTTGACTACCACCCCTATGACCCGGCTTTCCCCGAGTATGGATTGCCCGTCGAGGCTGATATGGTCTGCTGCATTGATGTCCTAGAACACATCGAACCCGCCTGCCTTGACGCGGTGCTAGATGACCTTGTTCGCATCATGCCGCGCATCGGCTTCTTGTCTGTCCACACGGGGGCGGCGGTCAAGGTGCTATCAAACGGGCGTAACGCCCACCTCATCCAAGAGCCTGCACGCTGGTGGCTACCAAAGTTGTGCGAACGCTTCCATATCCACCATCTTCAGCACCATCAGATGATGGGTCAGGGCTTCTGGGTCGTCGTCAGCCGCGCCTGAAGCCACGCTACTGTCTCGGCAGGGTCACGGGCTAGGTACCACATCCCAAGCGGCTCAAACGCCTCCTGAAAGCGTTCTTGACCCCTTCGCAGTTTACCCTTTGGGGTCTTGATTTCGAGGAAGGCTGCAAAGCCGGGGGCCGTGACCAGTTTGTCCGGTACTCCCTGCCCTGCTGTTCCTAAATCGTAAACCGTAAACCCTGCTGCCCGCACTGCGGTTGTTATGTCAGCGTCGTTAGCATCCCGGCGAGCGGCGTAGCGCATTAGAACTGACCGTCAGCCCACTCGAACCAAAGTTTGTAGGCGCGAATAAAATCATCCACGCCTTCGCCTAAAAGCATCGGCTTACCCTGCGGCGGCACGAAGAAAAACTGCGCTATTTTTAAACCTTCGTCTGTATCGCCGCGAATAACCCAAACCTGAAAGTTAGGCGTAGTGGCGAGAGCCTGCAAGGTTCTGCGTAGACCCTCCGACATTCCCTCTCCCTTGCGCTTCCATTCAAGCACAAGAAACTTGCCCTTGCGCTCGATGATGCCGTCAAGGTCACATGGCGTTATTTTAGGATTGTTCGGCAGTAACCCAAGGAACGCACCGTAATCAATATGCGATGCATTTCGGCTCCTCATTAGCCGTTCAAACTGCACGGCTTTTTGCATCATGTTGAGCGCGTTGAGGCGATACCCACCCGGTGCGGGTCTTTACCCAACCGCGAGACTTTAGCAGTTCCTCACTACCGCACACGCCACTTCGATGCTGGAGGATAGCCGAAGCGCCGCTAAACTTCTCTCCACACTGCTTACAAGTGCGGGTCATCCCAATTCCTGTGCGTGTTGAATAAGGCGAATAGCCAAATCTATATTTGCTTGACGCTCGAATTCAGAACTGAGCGCATCGACTGTGGAAATCATCGCCTCACCTGCGGTGTAAATGCGCTCAAATTCGTCGCTTCGGCGAGTGGCATACGACTCCCAATTCGGGTCAACTTCTTTAAAGCAAACAACAGAATCTTGAATGGCATCTTCAAGCGCATCGACGGTTTGCTTCTCGCAGGCAACCCGCCATGAATCGCCATGCCCGTCTATGTCTGCCTGCCCTTGGTACGCTTTTAATGCCTTCCATAGACCTTTCATAATTGCACCTCCTCGCCCCGCGCACGAATAGCAGCGGCGCAGTCTATTGACCAGTTTGTAATTGGGTCGCCATACCGCGTGTATTCATCACAGATTTTTGCACACGCCTCGCGCTCGGCTGCGGCAACAAGGGCTGCAAAACGCTCAATCGTTTCAATTTGGAGAAGTCTAAAATCAAAAGGGTTTTGGTTAGGAAACCCAATGACCGCTTCTTGCACCATCAGGATGATTTCTTCGCGGTTCACGATTGCACCTCCCGCTTTTTGAGTTTATTCAAGCCGCGTTCGCCGAACAACTGACGCACCATGCTGCTCAAGTGCGGGTGACCCAACACCTCGGCTGCATCGGCTGACCGCAACGCGGCGGCGGTCGAGTCCTTCAGACGTTCAAGCGCATCCGGGTCAGGGTTAATAGTCAGTCGAGCAAGGTACGCTTCGCATAGTTTAAGCCGGTTTAGCGCAGTCGGTTCCTGCGCGTTCCATACCTTCGCGTTCCACGCATCCTGTTCGGCGTGACGGGTGATGTCGGCGGCGCGCTGCTTGTCGGTCTTTTCGACCTTCTCGCCGAGTCGAGGTGCGGCTTTTTTATGCAGTTCAAACAAACCCTGATACTGCCCTGCGACCGACTGGTCGACCACGGCTTGTTGGTCAGCACCGAAGCGACTCAACTTCAATTTCATCGCGTGTTCGCTGGCAGGCTTGATGGTTTTGCGAATAGCTTTGCGGTAAGCCACCCATTGTTCCCAAGCCGCTTCGTCTAGTTCGTGCATAAAAACCTCTCTGTGGTTGGTAGGAACAAGCGTATATGTTCACGGAGGTTAATGCAACAAGTTTAGTTAGGGCTTCTAGGTTTAAGACTAATTCAGACTAAAGATGGTCTAGAAGGAGGGTCTAAACCCTGATGACTGATGGTGAATCCGCACGGCACAGACGGAATACGCCTGAGCCATCGTGCGGATTGATGACTGACGGAGCCATCCGCTGTCGGCTACTTTTCACGGTTTCCCGTGTGTGGTTCGCGCTTCCCGACGACACGCTGCGCGTTCAGAGACCCACTGCCCCGGTCTGAATTTAAGGTAATGCTGCGCGTTGTTTCCCCGACCAGCATTCCCGAGCATGGCGTGGTGGGGTGGTTGACAGAACTAGAACAGTCCATCAAACTTCCATCACGCTCACTTCGCATCTGCAGCGTAAGGGCATCCTCCCGCCCGCGTCAAGCCCCCGTTCAGGGGGTTTGTCGTTTCTGGGGTCTAATGCGGTTAACGGCTTTGAGGTAAACGCGCCAAGCGCCAGTAGCCGCCTTGAAAGCCTTTATCCGGGCTTCGCTCCAGTCAGTCGCAGGCCATGCCTTGAATACAGCCCACGCCTTGTCGTAAGCAATTTTGGCGGCTTCTGGGCTGACCATAGGGGTCAGGCAGGGGTAGGCGTGGAATCGGCTGCAATCGGCGTGGTGAGGGCTTCCAGAGCCTTCCATTGCCAGACCCTCATCTCGGGCAATCGACCTGCTTTGACCCACCTGCTGACCGCAGGGCGGGACACCCCAAGTTTACGGGCTAAGGCGGCTTTGCTACCTGCGACTGCGAGGGCGTCTTGAATGTCCATGCCGTGAAAGTTAACGCCTGTGAAAAAAAACACAAGGGGGTGTTGACATACCCGTAACCTGTGTTAACCTATCCCTGTCGAATCAATCCACAGACAGGAGCAACAGATATGCACCGCAAAATCACAGACGCTAACGGGTTCCGCGCCATGCGTACGCTTACAAAAGCCGCGTGCGATTTCCGCGTAGATGAAATTGAGGGCGCAGGCATGGACGATGGGCGCGTGTTTATCCACCTTGCCGACGGCTACTGGTTTGAGCATTACGAAACCGTCAGCAAAGGCGTTGGCAGCGCGGAAGATGTGCGCGACGCGATGGCGATGATTCGTCCGCGCCCGTAACACTAACCAACACAAACAGGAGCAACAGATATGCGACCCATCCCAAGACACCTGCCCCCCGCAATCCGCTGGGCAATTGCAGCAGGTGAATCCCGAGCAGCCCGTGACCTCGCAATGCGTCACGCCAGAGCGCACGCAGACATCCGTGCAGCGTTTGTTATTTGCGCTCGAACCAACCAACGGCTGATGTTCCAAGCCCTGCAGATGGCGAAGTGGTCAATATGAAAACCGTTGGCCTGTACCTGCTGTTGTTCGCCATGTTTCTTGCCCTTGCGTGGCTCGCTGTGAGGACATTCTGATGGACGACTGGCAACAACAACGCGAATCCGAAGAACGCCGGTATTACACCGAACCCGTCATCTTTACTTGGACGCAAGCAGACATTGACCGGCACAACGAATTGCGCCGCGAACTTAAACAAATGATTGAGGAGAGCAAAAAATGTCAGAACTTCTAAAAATTAATGTCAACGACCATGTTGAGAAGAAGGGCAACCTTACCTATTTGAGTTGGGCGTGGGCATGGGCTGAAGTGCTGAAGATTGACCCCGGCGCACGATGGACTGCACATGAGTGGGACAGCAGTCCCGTCATGGTTTTGCGAAACGGAACGGCAATGGTCAAGGTGTCCGTTGAAATTAAGGGCGACATCAAGAGTTGCATCCTCCCTGTTATGGATAACCGCAACAGAGCAATCGTTGACCCTGATGCCTTTGCCGTGAACACCGCCATCATGCGTTGTCTTACAAAGACCATCGCAATGCACGGGCTTGGTCTTTACATTTACGCAGGTGAGGACTTGCCGGAAGCAGAAAAGGTTGAGCCTAACGCCGAGGTGTTGGCGCAGATTGCGGCTGTAACTGACGCGGCTGCGTTAGTTACCTTGTTTAAATCCCTTGACCCCGCCATCCGCGCTGTCCACATGGATGCGTTTAGTTTCCGCAAGAAGGAGTTGATATGAGCGTTTTATTTAGTAAAGCAATTGCTATTTTGCAAGCCACGCCTGCCGTCAAGTTTGTAATTGTATTGCCCGATGGCACCAAAT
>Ga0209354_10000964_pt1 | contig 12817 bp, 18 predicted proteins | sample LauGreSpBDMM15DD_2_FD_187562 | JGI IMG/M metagenome (GOLD analysis project Ga0209354, IMG submission 187562) | Freshwater lake microbial communities from Lake Michigan, USA - Sp13.BD.MM15.DD (SPAdes) (version 2) | ecosystem: Environmental > Aquatic > Freshwater > Lake | place: Lake Michigan...
CCTCCAGGTACACCTTTACTAGAAGTAGGCCCAGGATGGCCAGGCATTATATTTTCTGGCTTAGCAGTTCCATCGCCAACCTTTAACGGTTGTTTACCATCTGACATTGCTTTTACATCGCGATAATACTTTTCTGACATGATGTATCTGAATATCCCACACTCTGGACTTAGTTGTGTTGCAGCTTCAGTATTACATTGATTATTCACAATTCCCTGGAAGAATTTAGCATATACTGGATTAGAGTATTGTAACCCTTCATGTTGTAAAAGAGCAAGTTCTGTAGCAGTAAAATCACCCTTTTCCCAGGCATCCTTTGCATCCTTACGAATTTTAAAGACAGGGCTATTTCCCAATCTTACTTCAATTTCATTTGCACCACCGTCTTGTGATTCAATAATCTCTGCATCCAATATTGAGCCAGAGGGGCCATATGACACCTTTGTAACCCAGCCGGGGGTAGTCTTGAATGTCATAGTCGTCGATAATGTCTTATTTTCAAAGTCCTTTTCACGAGCCTCAACTCGTGTTGGAACGTCAAAATTCATATACAAAATAGAATCACTATCTTCTTCTTCAGACACCTTTGAAAATGGAACTCTAAGGGTATCTACTCTTAAACAATCGAGGTCTCTTGTTGACCTGTGATAAACATTTTCATGATCGGGAATAAATCCTAAAGCAATTTGCTTACTTGTTTCTGGAACTCCATTTAGAAGTAAGCCATTGAGTGAAGGCAATGTACTTTCCTTTTCAGAAATGAATACCACATGTCCAGGGTATTTTGTTAAGAGAGAAGTTAGACCATTTTCAATGAATTTATCAGGTTGATTTCCCATTAAAGGTCCGATGAATACAACGTGGCTTTCAGGGTTATCTTGTAAAATTTCATCTGTCCATGCAAATACCATGGATGCAGCATCTTTGTCTCCCCTTAGAGGAGCTGCCACATATGTTGGACAATCAAGTATGCTGAGAGATCCAATTATAATATGGGGATCCTGTCTTGGTTTTCTACGAGAGGGAACGCTTGGCCCAAGTGTTTGACGCCATCTCGTCTGATATTTTTTCAAGGTGCCAAGGTTTGTTTTTAAATTAAATTCACTTGCAGGGTCTATTTCTACAGGTTCAGATAGCCATCTCATTTCTTTAGTTTCAGATGTACCTCCACCGCCTTGTACAGCCTCAATACGTGCGCCTGGGTTATCCGGAAGAAGACTAACATTTTCACTTGATTGACCACCAGAGAGCATGTCTCTTATCTAATCTAAATGAAGACTTAAGAAATCCTTAAAAGAACATACTATATGGAAGTGATAACACCCCTTTTACCGATACAACAAGCAGTTGAAAGTACAGTTCCTGATTCTCAGACGAGAAAGCGTAAAATACACTGTAAGCAGGAGCTCATTGTCATGAGCCTTCAGACATTTTATGCTGCAAGAAAGGATTTACCAGAAATCATGGAATTATTACAAGGTACAAGTATTATAAGTCTAAGATTAATTGATTGGTTTGTTACAAATTATGCAAAAAGACACAATATTGGATATGTAATAGGTGGTCAGGAATTTATGGTCTACATGAGTTATAAGAGTCAGTTAAAAGCTTATTCTAAGAAACTCTTCGACCCTTTCTGTCGCAGAGAGCGAATTATGTTCAGTCTTCCAGGGACAGAGCAGTTTATTACCACTGTTGGTAAGCTGAATTTCTTCAGATGGGCTATCGAAAAAAACGTGATTGAATATCTTAAGACAAATAGAGTCACTGTTGAGACTGAGATGAATGCTCACATGAAGCAACTCAGCAGATCCAGGTCTACAAGGAATACAACAAATTCTTCGAATGAAACTATTACTGATAAAAAAGATACAAAGGTTCCTAAGCGAGTTCGTACTGCATTTCAGACAACTCCACCTCAGACACTTTGTAGACGTGATGTTGAAATTAATGTTGGATTTGACTGATTAGTATTATTTACTATAACGCTCTCATATTGAATACCAGTTAACTTCTTAGCAATTCTTGAGCACGTGGTAAATGTACTCAAGATTGGCGTTGAAATATGGTCACATACTGACTTCACTGAAAATGGGCTCTCAACAGATACTGTAATAATCATCCCATCATTATTATCCTTGATATCTACATTAATCTGCTTATCTGGAGTAGTCTCAACGTCCTTATCGTCGTCAATAGAATTGTAAATTGATATATCAACGATGACTTGCTCACTATTATCGCTATCAGTACTTTCATTCAGACCATCATGTTTGAAACTAGATGATGATATGATGAGTGTACCTTTCTCTACACCAGTTTGTTCATGGATTTCATTGTATGGTAAATTATGTTTGAGATACATATCTGCAGCAATAATCTTCAACCTAGATCGAACTTCTGATACAGGTCGATTAAGTTTCTTTGCAATATCCTCTGGATTACGTTTATTCTTTACCTGGTTGAGAACCTCCTGAATTTCCTCCTGCGTCCATGACTTATTCAGAGCCTTAGGAGCAGGTGGAACCAGGCGATAAGGTTTCATGTAGACAGATGGAATCTTCATTTTATTTCTGCTGTTCATATTTGGTACTTAAATACCAGGTATGAATAGTTTCAATTTTTTAACTAAATTACTTAGCCTCAGATACTACCTTATTCATGTAGCGGTGCACTAGAGACTGAAGCTTGTTTACAGAAGACCAGATCTCAGAAAGATCCTCAGCAGATGACTGATCCTTCTTCTTGACTACTACAGGCTTTGCCTTTGCAACGGGGCGAGGCATGGTTCTCTTGTCAAGCTCCTTCTGAAGATCTGTCTCAGAAATACCAAGGTCTAGGACAACCTCCTCCTTTGCCTTACCCTCCTTTAGCACCTGGTCGCAAGCATAACCAAGTACCTTGAACTTAATAGCATTTACTGTGCGACCATGCGCCTCAGCCATCTCCTTATCGGTCTTCTTCTCACGAAATCCAGATAGAAGTGTATCCATTTCCTCCTGTGACCAAGGCTTACCTGTATTCGCTGCCATTATAACTTATAAAAGAAAGCCGTATTTAAGCCTCAATCAAGTTTTTCACATGCACCATTTTCTCCACATGCAGTTGAACAAGACCATGTTTTCCCTTTGCCGTAACACGATTCACCACCACCTCTTTTTAGCCTTCTTCTAGTCTTTCTACTTTTTTTACGTAAGCGTCTAGTCTTCATCTATTAGTCCCTATATTCTAAATACTGTGCCATGAATGTATCCTTTGAATTTTGATACTCTTTTTCAGTATATTTTACAACACGAATTGCAGAAAATGTCATTGTCAAAGGATATGTTAAATTTATCCTATCTTTACTTTGATCAATTGTTTCAATTATTGTAAATGTGAGTGTTCCGTTTATATTATTTACCATGAGACGATCTTCATTTCCGTATGATATCTTTAGTTCATCTCCAGTGTATGAAAATTCGAGAAAAGCATCATCTGAACAAATAAAACGCTCATCCTTTTTTAAGATATGAACTCGATCCTTATAATGTAAGGGAATTCCTTTCTCTTCTGAAATTTTTTCATTTCGTATGTATTCTTTTGCTAGGAATAGACCCATCTATCTATGTATTTCCCGAGGGTTTTAGACCGGAATGCGATATAGGCTTTCTATTTTTAGCCATGTTTTTAACATGTGGTAAATGTGTTATCGGAGGTGGAACGGGTCTTATATCTTTCTTACCAGGGTATGGGCAGATATGTATCCATCTTTCTATATTGTACCAGGGCATCTATACTAGCTACTAAAAAAATTGATACAATTTAACGTTAACACTATAGTATGCCATACAATCTTCGCCCTTCAACCTACATTAAGTCTTCCTTCTCGAACCGTGGAATTCCTGGAGTAAAAGTAATTCCTGAACCCAATTATTCTAAGTTTGACTATAGCGTCATAGATAATAATGGGCGCGTTTCTCTCATTGAGTGGAAAGGTAGTCAAAGTGCCTCTAGCCAAGCAACCCTCTCTTCTTCAGGCATCTGAATATCATCCATGAGTTTCTTAGCCTGATCTATCTTGAATACCAGAGGGACCTCTGAATTTGAAATTAGTGAAATGTTATTCTGGAAATACTCTTTTGGACTTATATTATTCTTGAACTGCTCATCGAAGCCAACTAGAACGTTAACTAGACGCCCTACATGACCATCAGCACACATTCCTAGAGATTCATTACACTCTTCGAATAAGCGGATTAGAAGTTCTTTCTTAAGCTCAGCATCACTAAATGACTTAATTTTTGCCCATAAACCTCTTAAGACCGACCTGTAAGTATTGTTTTTTCCCATTACTTTTTCTCTTGATCCCCAATCCTTCATATCTGCCATGACACGTGATACCCGTCTTTCACCAAACTTTTCTACCCAGGCTTGCTCAATCTCCTTCAATGTCTTCTGACCTCTAGGGATATCTTGATTTTCTAGGATAAATATACCATCATTGGTTGCCTTTGTAACAGAGATAGTGTGAATACTCTGTTTATCAGTTGCAATTTTACCAAGGTTCTCAACTGGCCCGTTTAGGCGTAGGGCCCAGATATTCACTAGATCAATAATACACCAATAGACGCGGTGAATTGGTTGATTGTCTACTATATTACGAATTCCTTCTAGAGTAATCTTCTTGTCAAGCAGCATTTTTTCATATCTCTGACGAAGATGTGTTACCATGAAATCACAAAGATCAGGGTAAACCTGATGATAATATATATATTGAGTAAGCTTGGCTTTATTAAATCGAATAGGGTTATCTGGATTTAGAAGCCATAGTCGCTTAGCTCTTGATAGGAATTTATTACATGCATCCATATTAATATCATCTGACATTCCTACTCTTCTTTTTCTTAATACTATTGCTATGCTATGAAACATGTCAATTTTTACCAGGTAAAATTGATGTGTTTTACAATATAGATAAAACCACATGCCAATGAAAAATATATATAATCTTCTTTCTGACGGATTTGTCAGTATGAATATTATAGAAACAGATTATACAACAGAGGTCGATTATATTGAGGGCTTTATTAGAACATGTAAGATTGCTATTAAATCAAAAAATCAGAATGCTACTGGCTCTGCTAGTTTAACCCTTATGATAGATAATTTTAATAATCTAATCGATTATTATGATACGAATGACCTGTTTATAAATAATATTTGGGACAGATTTTGCCTAGTCATTGAGGCTCAGATAACTGAACCAGACCCTCACGCATCTCTACAACAGTATATTATGGCATATGCCGCTCAGGGTGATAATGTAGAGGAAGATGAATATGAGACTTAGAGGTTATACGCGGTAATTGCAAATTACAATATGGTTCACATTAATCTCATCACCTACACGACCCGAGTGGATCTTGAACTTATAATTTTTTGGATACCTATGAACAATGTAGCCGGCATACAGATTTTTAATGTAATCTGTCTCACCGATAACAATCATACAACGAGCCTTAGACTTCTTGAATAGAGCAGCCAGCTCCTCCTGCTCCTTTCGACCAAATGAGCAGTAGCCATAATCCGTGAATTTGCTGTCATAAGGAGGGTCTAGGAAGATGAAGTGATCAGGAGTATCGCATGCTGCAAAGACATCCTTGAATGACCCAGACATAACAGTGGTTCTCTGAAGCAACTGCTCATGCCCCGTGCCATCGAGATCTGAGAAGTTGATGGTCTTGTATTTTCCATAGGGAATATTGAACTCACCTGATGAGTTGTAGCGCAGCATGCCACGGAAGCACGTCTTACGAAGATAGTAGAACTGACAGGCGGAGTCGAAATCGGATGTAATAGGCATTCTGCGAACCTTATAGTATTCCTCCTCTGTATTAGGATGTGCCGTCATGAATGCCTTCATGTCTTGGCGTCTTCCTGCGCCAATGGCTCTATAGAGTTTCACGAGATCAGGGTGGATATCGTTGATGATGGCCTTCCTAGGGTTCAGATAGAAGAAGAGAGCTCCACCACCAATAAATGGCTCTACGTATGTCTGGTGTCCTGGCATGTAAGGCAGGATGTGTTTGATTTCCTCAGCCTTTCCACCTGACCACTTGACTAGAGGCGATAGGTGCGTTGCTGTAGTTGGAACATATTTCGCCACGAGTTCCTTGGCTACCTCTGGCTGTGGGCTTACAGGGATTACTGTATTTACTGGAACAACCGAAGGTATAGCCGAAGGTACAGGGCCCACTGGAATAGCCGAAGGAGTAGCAAGTTCAATAAGGGCTATAATAGCCTCCTTATTCAACGTGCTGTATCCCTTAATCTTACGCTCCTTACAGATTGCAATTAATTCGTCCTTTGACTTCTTAGTATAATCCATTGTATATCTTGTATTATGGATTTCAATGGGTCAATTTTACTACTCGTCGCATTTTACTTAGATAATAAAACCACATTTGCCACAGTAATCATGAGAGCCCCGATAGACGCCATAGCAGATGGCTTATCACCATTGAATAAGAAGCCAAAGACATATGCGGCAACAACTCCAAAGAAACTTAATGTACTGAAAACAGCCGTAGAGACAAATGGAATTGCATTCACTCTCAAAGAATATCCTGTAAATCCAACAAATAAATTAAACAAAATCATAGGCATCCAGACCTTCCATGAGAAATCTAACTTGGGTATCTCGAAGCCACCTGGTTTTGTACCCATCTGACCTAAGATCAAGGCAGGCAACATCCACAAGCCAGCGCCACCATAGAGTTCAAAGAGGCCTTTGAAACCACCTTCTTTTTCTTTCATGAGCTTGAAGTAAAAGTAGATGGCCGTCTCAGTTAACGCTGCTAAAAGAGCACACAATGTTCCAACGGGTTTCTCTAAATCTAAGATTGTTCCCTTCTCGGGGTGCGCCACTAGAACCATTCCTATGAGAGCCATCAAGATCCATGGAATGGATCCCATAGGGATCACTTCACCTAGCAAGAACCAGGCCCCAATGATATTCCAGATTGGATAAGTATAGAAGATGGCCATGGCATTTCCAGGAGACAAATCTGAAAATGCCTTGTAACTAACAGCAATATGAGCTAAATTTAGAAGTCCTGCTCCACCCATAGTTTTAAAAGAAATGTCTCCAAATTGCTTTGAATTTCCTGTTATAATCACGGCACTGAAGGCGGCAATTGCGTAGACGAGAAATCGCGAGGCAACCTGTGTCCAAAGATTAGTAGGGACAGACTTGATTAAAATAGGATAGGAGGACATTATGATTTCGCTGCATAGCACGGAGGCTTCAGCGATCATCTACTGCGTCCGGATATTTCAATTACAATATCTCTTAAAAAAAGATGAAATCAATTTGCCTTGCGTGTGTCATTTATACAATGAATGGGAAGGACCCTAAGGAAAATTTATACTTGAATATTTTCTATCAGTGGCTAACCATGGTTATTAAGAATGGGGGTCTTCAATCGGATGATATCTTAAATATTAGTATAGATACCCGCACATTAGAATATTTTAATAATAATTCAACTATTTTGACAAACCTTTTAAAAAAATTAGCATGCCCCTTTGTATTTTATACATTCGATCCTCCGAATACCCCTTTAGAAGGAATGATGCATAAATATGATAATACAGAATATACACAAGATGTTTATATATATTCTGATATAGATGTATTAATAGTAAAACCTTTTTCGCTTCTTACTGAAAAAACAGAAGAAAATACCATGTATTTTGTAAAGGGAGTATCCCTAGATCATCAATTCTATAGTGAAGGATTTCCTCCAGAGTTTATAATAAAGGATCTACCTGGATTTAATGCTTCAATATTTATAATCTCATCAAGCGAATTAAGAGACGCATTTTTTTGTAGAATTAATGAGTTATGTGATTATTCAACACAATACAAATGGGTTGAACAACCTTATTTCAATAGAGCAATTTATGAAATATGCCAGGATAAAGTTTCTGTAAATATTAATTTACTTACAGAATATGTATCATTTAATGGTCGATTGATTACAGATACAACTGTCTTTTTTGATCTAGCTGGAGAAACGTCAAATGGTTTATATCACTTTACAAAAATGTCAGATATGATATGTTTATTTTTAATTGATGAATTATACTAATTTACTTCATCTCAGACTTGCGCTTGGACGCAGCCTTCATGGCGTCGCCGAGCTTGACATTCTTATCCTTCTTCTTCATTTCAGAGTAGATCTTCTTAACGAAGGCAGTCCACTTGGAGATCTTGCGTGTTCCCTTCTTTGAGGATCTCATCTTGCGTGACTTGGCCATCTTATATTTTATACTTAGAATTTATATCAAGCTGGCCAACTAAGTCCAAAGGAATTTGCAAAACAATGCATGGCATACATATCTGAAGCCATTAGAAGAAGCATAAGAAGCAGCATATGTTCGACTTTCTCATCCTTGAACATCCTTAGCCACTCGGGGTGTTTCAAGATTACAATGGTGGGAAGTGAAACAGTTAGACCTAACAAAGCCCATCCCATTCTTGGCTTTGTTAGTCCTAGGAAAAGGCCACCAATGAAGAACTCTCCATGAACTCTACGCACTGAATTCACAACCTCCATCATTGATACATCCATCTTATCAAATACACTCTTGTCATCTGCGCTCATTCGTAGTTTCTATATTGCTTGGATAAATCATCAATTTTTGGCCGAAGCTGTTCAAATGCTTCAAGGCTATTCATTTGTTCTTGTTCTGCATAACCCTGAGGCACGTATCTACTAGAAAACCCTCTAGACAAAATACGCTTAGACTCTTCATCTCCACGAGATGCCTTATTATCCTTTACAGATCCACGCAATTCACGTACCACATTGCGGGGGTCGTACTCAGGTGCATATTGGTCAAAGAAGACGTTGCCGACTAACTTGGGTCCTGCCGGGTCAAAGGATGGCGCAGGCACTGAGGTTGGTGGCTTGTTTCTTGAGGCCAAACCATTTTGGTTATTATAACTTACCTCTAGCTTGGGACCATACGCAGACGTAGATGGCTCAGGCCGGAAGAAAGATTGTTGAATAGGTGCTACAGAACGCTGTAACTCTAAATTTCTAGCGTTAGCAGTATCACGTGTAATCTCTTCACGTCGAGAACGAGGAACAAATTGTGGCAAAGGCACACTTGAAATTAAAACTGTGGGAATGGGAACAGACATCTAAACTCTTATGGATTCTTATATTTAGATGATACTTCTCCCGTATTTTATAGATGCGTCTAATCCCAATTGGTTGAAGCTTAATCTTTTCGTGTCAGATGGAGGAAAGGCTTTTTGGCACACGGATGATACAGATAAGCAGGTAAAGAAGATGCTGAAGGAAAACGGGTTTCCTCTTTTATCATTAAAGGCGGAACAAGGTATTATGTATGCAAACATAGATAGTACCAAGTTGAATATTTCTGATTTTTATAAGTGGTCTGAACTCGAGGATCCCAGTAAGTCAGAAGATGATGTATGGCGCACCTTTATAATACCTATTGCTCTATGGTCATGTCCTATTTTCAAGCAGGAATTCTGGGCATCTAGTGGTCTACCCTCAGTGCTTACGAGTTCTCCGCTGTTTTCTCTGACTACGCCCCTTTCTTCTTGAACCTCCTCTTAAAGCACACAATGTATTTCTCGCCTCTGATAATACCCTAAAGCAATCATCGATATCATGTTTCCCTGGGTCCCCTGCTTCGTCACGGACATCCTCCCAGTCATTCAATATGGCATTGTATTCATTTACTAAAGAGTTAATTTTATTTGTTAATTCTTTAGCATTATTCTTCCAGGCCTCGGGTGTCATAACCATCTATCTAAGGCGTTCATTATAAGTACTCTTAGAATGAGTGAGGAGACCAGAGCTAAGACACAAAGAAAATCGCACTCTAACCTTGATATGAGCAGTGCTCTTGCACTTGGTTTCGCAGAAAAGACCTTTCAAATGTTATCGAATGATGCGGATAACGCCTTAAAGCGACCGTGGCATAAGTTAGAGCGCGGGCTCCGTATCGGAAGACTTCGGGAATACGTGGCCCGTGAAACTGAAAAGTTGAACCTTTGTGATGAGGATGCAGCTGCTCTTTTTAAACTTTTATGTGCAGGCCTTGACCGTAAGATGCTTAGTTCGAAGGCTGCTGTAACATATGATCATGAAAAAGAACAAATTACCGAAGTAAAAGGCCTCGTCTCACATTCTGCTGCTACAGGACGTACTAAGTATCAGCTACTTGAGAAGAAGGCAACAGGTACACAAAAGAAGCGTTCTAGCAAAGAGACCCCGACACCAATTAGTAGCGATGGAGCCCAGTAAGGATACATCGGAGCCTAATGATTTAGTACCAGTAAAAATGAAAATTAATAAATTACCTGAACATGTAATGATTAGTTTGGACCATTTGTCCCAATGCCTTGAAGACTGGTCAGAATGCGTCCCGAAACCCACGCATGTAGATTTATCAAAGCAGTGGAAAGATACTATGCAAGACTATATTGCTTCTATACAAGATAATGAGGATGATGTAGTTAATTCAGTAGCAGCAGGGCTTCTAGAAGCTTATTCTGAATGGGATGATGATGATTTTACTGGATCAGTTGATCATGAGAAAACGTATGCTCTAATGAATAGACCTCAGACTACACAACGTACAGCAGATTGGTATACAGAATTTAAGAGATGTCTAACGGCATCTGAATTATATAAGGTATTTGGTTCACCAAGGGAACGTGGCACTTTAGTTATGCAGAAGGCGGGGAAACTTGAGATGTCTGGGCGTGGTTCAAATGCAGCAGTTATCAGATCTAATATGAACCCTTTTGATTGGGGTATTTGCTTTGAACCTGTAGTAAAGCTTATCTTAGAAGACCACTGGAAGGCTATTCTTCACGATGTAGGTAGATTTGTTCACTTAGTAGATAAGAGATTGGCGGCAAGTCCTGATGGCCTGATTATCAGGTCTCTAGAGAAGCCTGATATGGGTGGCCATCTTTTAGAAATCAAGTGTCCGAAGTCGAGAACTATTGGTTTGAAAGTGCCAATGGAATACTTCTATCAGATGCAACTACAACTAGAAGTAACCGGTGTTAGAGCGTGTGAATATGTTGAAGCTAAGTTCGAGTTTGTTGAAGAAGACTTTGAGAAGCCTGCAACAGGATGGTATGGTCAGATTGCAGTGATCGGTTGTTTCAATGAGAAAGAAAAGGATTGGCTTCCTTGTAAATATCTATATGGCCCAATTGGTAATGATTCTTGGAAACCTGATCTGGGATTGAATGAGCGTATTTTAGAAACAAATACATGGAAGTGTGAAAAAATCCACCATGTGCGTGTTTATAGAGATGAGACGTGGTTTCAATCATTGAAACCTAAGTTAGATGAGTTCTGGCAAGATATAGAAAAGGCTAAGCTAGGTGACTTTATATTACCTGAGAGCTCTCGTAAGAAGAAGGAAGTTGCTTGTATGATTGCTGATGATACGTCTTCAGAAGAAGATACTAATATAATGAACTAGTAGGCCCCTTCCATTTAGGAAGAGTTCCAGTAATTTCTCTTCGTAGAAGACTTTTTAAACTTCTACGATGAAAAAGAAAGCGGCAATACATCTTCATTAGTCTTTGTAGGCCTATAAAATGTCTATTCAAGTTAAAAGATACAGGAACACCTTTCAGTATAATAACTTTTTCAATTGACCAATATGTTACATTTTGTAAATGAATACATTGAGCACTTATACCTTGAGTATAATAAGACAATTGAGGTTTTTCAATAGAAGACCTATTTAGTTTTAACATGTATATAGGGGGCATCTTACTTATAAAATGATAAAGAAAGTTCTCTACGTAGAGTTGAACCATTATCGGGATGCGACTTCTTATAGTTATTTGTAACCTGACCATATGTTCCTAGTTTCTCAATTCTACGTTGACCATCAGCCACATACGCACATTCAGACTTCAAGTTTGCTAGTCTCTCCTCAGCAGGTTCTAAATAATCTCCTAATAAATGGTAAGGCTTTCTAGATTCATCAAGTGTGCTATCAGCCGGACCAGATAGTTGGGGTAGAGGACTTGTTAAAGGCATAGAGCATAGTTGATTAGCAGGATATCCATTGTGTTCAATGAAGTTACTAAATGATTCTTTTGTTAACACTGGATTTATTGCATAGACCGCTGCCATTACGAGGATGCCAATTATAAATAATCCTAAAACATCTGGGCGCATTGCCTTCTAAATTATGGACGTAAAATAGAAATGGGCGATACACATAATTCAGATGAAGTTTCTGTTATAATAAGACAAGACTGGAACAATGGTGTTGAACGTATGCTTGCCTCTTGGTGTGATGAGGCAAAGTGCTTTGAATGGATGCATACAGAGGCTTATTCTATTTTTGATAAACGGGCTAGAGCCTTAACAATTGCGTCTAATATTCTAACTGCAGTAAGTGGTATCTCAAATATAATGGCGGGTGGAACTACCATTGACGGATTTCAATTATCTTGGGTATTTGGAACCCTTAGTATAGTTATAAGTATAACAAATATGCTACAAGAAAAACTTGGATATGTAACAAAATCTGTAGAACACAATCATTATGCAACACAGTGGGGGTCTATTAGAAGAAAAATAGAAGAACAGCTATCTATACCACCCGAATCCAGAAAGGATTGTGCCACTTTCTTGAAATACTTGAGAGCCGATATTAATCAAGTTTCTGTAGACGGAAATTCAATGATACCCGAGAAGATACGCGATGAATGTAATGAAAAATTTGGAAAAATTCAGGATTTTGATTTACC
>Ga0209354_10000966_pt1 | contig 12807 bp, 12 predicted proteins | sample LauGreSpBDMM15DD_2_FD_187562 | JGI IMG/M metagenome (GOLD analysis project Ga0209354, IMG submission 187562) | Freshwater lake microbial communities from Lake Michigan, USA - Sp13.BD.MM15.DD (SPAdes) (version 2) | ecosystem: Environmental > Aquatic > Freshwater > Lake | place: Lake Michigan...
CGCCCCCATCCCGAAATCGAAATCTAACTGAGCCACAAAGCCCTCCTTGGCTAATCAAGAATAATCACTGCACAGGCAGGACTGCTGCCGAACCAACCTCTCCTCCGCCGACCACTTCGCTCTGATCTTTCTTGCTCTTCTTCCGATTTCGTCTGGTGACGGGTCTGCCAATAACTTCCCCGTCATCCCGTACAGATCGAACAGGTACACCAGTTGCTTCTGAGTCATCTTCATGTCCGTTGCCACCACCGGCAGCGGCTCCACCTCGCACCTCGCCCACGCTTGGGCTAACCTCTCCTTGGCTATCATCGACACCCTCCTTGGTAGTTCCGAAAACATGACTCCAGTCATTTGTTACCGCACCCCTGAGAACATCGAACTCTGCCAGCAGCGCACGCAGATCATCAGGTAGTTGCTGCAATGCGCTTGTCACCAGCAGGTAAGTTTCCTCTTCCAGATTTAGCGGCTCTTCCTGTGTCGCCACCTGCGATGCTGCCGCCGCTGCCAGCAGCATCCGCGACTTCATTGCCCACAGTTGTTGAGTCTCGATCATTCATCGCCTCCAGTTGCGCGCGCCTAATGAAGACGCGCTGGTTAATTTCACCCATTGATTCCGCCGACAATGCACCCTCTGCAATACGCTGTGCAGCAAGAGTTACATAGCTATCCAGTGCAGCAGCATTCGGGGCTGCTGCGATTGCCCGCCCAGCCATGTCCAGCGAGTGCGATTGCGCCGCCGTGAGTTCCGCTCTTTCAGCATCCGCTTCAACAACGAATGCGGAATCGTCATCGTCCTCGCAGATGATCGCTAACAAACCTTCGGTGGCTGTACGGCACAGGCCAGTGCGTATGCTCTTCTGTTCTTGCGCATCTGCACGGAACGGAACCTTTAGTGTCGATGCTTCCCACTCGCCAGACACATGACGCAGGACTGTTGTCACATGCTCACCCTCGTCGCTATGTCCGTAGATATGTGAGAGCTTGAGGCCAAACGCACTGAGCGCAGGCTGCGTGGAGCGGCGAATCGAATGTATCGATGCGTAGCGATATTCCTTTCCGCCTCGCCAACCTGTCTTGTCCAACACGATTGGAAGAAACTGTGGGCTGGCCTTGCACATAGCTTCGGTATGCGCACACAGACTCTTTGACTCCTCGCGATAGACGCTGGTCATAAAACTTCCTAACTGTTTCATTCTTCATTCCTTTCTCAAGGCCCATGCGGGGCAGTTAATTTCTTGAACTTCATCTGCTTTATCACGATCCCAATAATCCCAATCGATCCTGTCTCTACGTTCACGCAGAAGGCGTAGACACTCTGAGCGACCAAGAGCGATCAGTGCGAGGGGCAAGACAAGAACGGCACACTCATAAGGCCAATTAGTGCTGACCACAATGAATCTCATTCGCTCTCTTGGAAGACCAAGAGCGAACTGGGCCTGCTGGTAAAAAGCGGATTGGAGGTGGTATCCAAACGCCATCACACTCTTGATAAACGAGCTTGCAGGATCGTCTTCGCGCGTTGTCTTCCAGTCGATAAAAACATCTGGAGTGGCAGCGTCCACTCGGCACCTGCAAGGGAATCCAGCCCATTGGAAACGCACGTTGAATTCTCTGTCAATCGTCTTCTCGATCAACCTGCACACTTCTTGATTGCGTAGCAGCGACTCACCCATCTGCCGAATTTTTTTCGCGTCGGCTGGGCTGACGGCAAATTGACCGGCAGGGAGGGCAGCGATCCAATCGTCAGCCTTCTTGCTCATGCCCCCGGCGGCTGTAGTAAGAGGGTCTGGGCATATCTTTGCCCGCTCCCAAAAAACCTCGGCCCCAAGCTCTGCCCATAGATGGAAGAGGGAGCCGAAATCTAGAGAATCCCCGCTTTTGGGTGGGGCTGTTCGTAAGATATGGCGCTGATAGAATGCTTGCGGCGATTCCCTGAGAGACTTGAGCTGAGAGCAACTGACCTCTTCCCACTGGTGGTAGATCTGCGCAGCCGTGTGGCACACGCTCGGTGAGTCTGTGGGCATATTAGGTTCCTTCCTAGTCTCTCTCTATCTCTTGTCGCATCCATGCTGCGACTTCGCCAGCGGGCCAGTAAACCAGATCCCAATAGACCTGTCAAGGGCATCTTCTGGGGTGCGATCAGTCTCTGCTCTCACTGCCCGCCATCGATTCGCAAGAATGCCGACAACTGATGCGATCTCCGATGAACCCAAATCATCGGCTCTTCCTCGTCGAGCAAAACATATTCTTTGAGTGTTCGTGCGGATGGCATGCGCGCACCCTTGAGTCTCAAGATAGCTGTGACTGCCCGGCGGCGCAGCACTGCTGGTGCAAGATCGCCAGCGATAATCCAACCTATATCCCCGACATGCGTGATGACCCTTAGTAGGGTGTCTACTCCCTTACCGCTCTCGGAGTCAGTCGAGTACACGGGTAACGCTGTTTGCTCTGCCAATACGGTGGCGATAGCAGCAGTGTCCTTGCAGTTCTTTTTGCTGAGTAGAACCACAGTGCTTGTTTCAGTGAGCAGCAGCACTAGGTGACCGGCATCGTGATAATCACGTTGGGCGAAGGATAGATCGTGAGCGGTGATGCACGGTCAGCAACCGGGAGTGATCGCAGGTTTGCGGATCGGATCGTGCGGTTGACTTGTCTCTGAGTCTCGCGGGCCAGAGAGTCAGAGTCATGCTTGTTGAAACTGTACGCATCGGCAGGCGCGACAACGCGCACATCAAACGATGCTCTAGGCTGCGGAGTCCACCCACCGCGCACATACCGGATTATGTCGCTCATTGCATTACCTTTACTGCGTTGCCATCGGGTCTTCGACCAATCGCGAATCCCCTGCCGTCCTTGTCCTTACCACTACTCGCTGTATCGATCCCCAGCCGCATAGACTTCAGCACTGCCGGGACGGCTGCTGGCTCGATCATGTTTGTGGCTAGAGCAAGCTCTGTAGGAACATAGGGTGCTGCGATGCTGCCGTCAGCGCGTATAGACGCTTCATCGTTCAGGAGCGCAAGAGGCCCGCCGTTCGCCAGAGCGGAGACTCTCTCAGGGCTGTAGACATCTTCGGGCCTGCCACCCGCAGCAACGTATGCAGCTTTGGTTTCACCGGCTTTGCCAGCCATTTTGCCGTAGGCTTCTGGGCCATACAAATTTTTTGCCAGTCGGATTATGTCGCTCATGTGGTTATCAAATTCATTTGCTTTCGCAATGCCCGCAGTTCTTTATCGTAATGCTCAAAGTGCCTAAAATCGTATTGCTGTTGTGGCGTAAGGAATTGTTTCCTGTCAGCAGGGATGAATGGGATTGTTTGGTTGCGCATCACATCACCAAGTGCGTTCTCGTACATGCGCCGTGCATCACCGTACTGATATTGCTTATCGACATCTTGCAGCTTGATGCCAAGAAGCGTATTGAAAGCAATCTTTGTCAAGCGCGTTTGCAGATTCGGAATCTTGGGGTCGAGTGCCGTCGCTGCGATTCCGCTCCACCGTGGAGATGGGATCAGGTTGATCGCCTGCCTGAGAACCGGATTCATGTTCTGTGTGCTGCCGGTGAGACCTCGATAGACCTTGTCGAGCGAAGAGTCTGCTTCTCTGAGTGGTCGCTTGGAGAAGAGATCCGTACCCGTAGAGAGTTCGATGCCGCTGCGGATCAGCGGGTTAGTTTGGTTTGCGAGGTTCCTCAGAGTCCCTGTGAATGCGTCATACAATGTTGGGCCTGTGACGGGCAGTGACGCAATGTCATGCCCTGCGAAGTCGAGGTCTTTGAGGAACGTGGTTGTCTCGCTTTTGCCAAGTCCGGTTGCAACCTTGATCCAGTCAGGGATTTTAACAGCAAACTGTTGACGCAGTGCTTCGGGTACATAGGTATCCTTGTCCGACTCTTGTATGCGATTGAAACCTCGGAGTGTTTGAGCGTAGCGACCACCGGGATTAAGCAACAGTTCCTTCGCGGCCCATGCGCCTGACCTACTCTGGTAGCTCCACCATGGGAAGATCGTCTTGAAAATTGTCTTCTCTACCAGCGTAAGGCTTGCGTAGTCAACAAGCGCGGCGGTTACCTTCTTTGCCGCTTCTTCAGCCGACCATCCTTGTCGCATGAGAGCAAGCATCCCACCCAGCCGACCAACGGAGTCAGTGAAGTCGTTTACTTTCTGCGAAGCGTTGAGCAAAGCATTCTTTGTTTCTACTGCCGCCTGCTTTTGAAACGGCATACGAACACCGTTGAACGTAACGTAATCCCTTGCCATCTGGAGCGGGTTGCGTGTGCCGTCAGGTATCAGGTCTTTGCGGAAGTCACTAAGTTTTTGCGGCACCATGCCGGGAATAAGCTGGTTGAGATTTGCTGCCCGATTACTCGTAGCAAGATCGCTCGACGCGAGGGACTGAAGGACGCCCGTGCGTGAAACGTCGCGGGACAAAGCGTCTAAAGCTGCCTGCGGATTCGTTATCTTGGCGTAAGCAGGGATCGTCCTGATCAGATCAGTAGCGGCTTCTGCCTTACCGCTCACTACTCTCCAAGCAGTGGTCATGCCACCTAGCGTATCGTCAACAGAACCAGTCAGCGTGAAGATCTGATAGGTATTTGAGTACATATCGCGAGTCTTGGTCGCCGGGAACGCAAGCAGGAATCCTTTGTAGATACCGTTGACATCTGCCAGCAATTTCCCAAGGCTCTTCATCAAGCGAGGAACCTCAAAGATATCCTTTGCGCTCGTCAGTCGATTGAGAACTGGCTCTGGGATTGACCATTCAGATAGCTTGATATCCGCAGGCGACATCTTGTTCTTTGCGGCGATCTTGTTCGTTGCGGCGATAGCGTCGATCAGTATCTGCTCAGACATCGGCGTCTTTGTTTTGCCAGCCGCTGTCTTAACTACTCTCATGTCTAACCCAGCCGCTTGTGCCGCAGCCACCAGAGCGCGGTCTAATGGTTTCCTTGCATTGCCCACAATAGAGTCGGCGTTCTTCCCTGCGCCTGCCCATACAGCCGACTCCGCAAGACTGTCATAGATGTGCCGCGCATTCGCTCTTGCGGTTGCGCTTGATACCATGGCAGACGCCTGCATAATGCTTGGATGCCCACCGAACATCGGTGCGTCGGCGGGAAGACGAGGGTCTTTTCTCCCCATGAACCGTGCGATCTTCTCTGACTGTGCTTGATCAATGGCTTCGCCCGTGAGGGCGGGCCTTGGCTTTAATGGCTTTGCCCCCGGCATCAGCGGGCCTTGCTGCGGGAAAAGCTGCGGCTTACCAGTTGCCGGATCGATCTTCTTGACAAACAGATCGAATGGGTCGATGCGTGGATCGCGCATAAGCCCAACGCTCTTTAAGTATGCATCCCCGGCTGGCGTTGCTGCGGCGTGTTTCGCATCGATGAATCTCTTTATTTCAGCGCCCACCTGTTCAACAGATAGGCCGCTCTTATCACCTTCTTGCACGAACTTATTTACCAGCGGGAGTCGCGAAATCTGCTGGAGGTCAAACGTACCACCCGGTGTCTGAAGGTATTTCTTTCGCGCTTCATTTTCTAGCGTTCGCGCATTGTAAGACTTCCGCCCGATGCCCTTGCCGTACTCGTCGAATTTAGCTTCGGCAGCTTTTCGAGGCGACCACCAAATCTTATAAGGAGATCTGTATCGCTTCGTCACCATGCCAAGTGCTTTTGATTCCGCGAGTTCTTTCGTGCGAACATTCTCCCAACTGTTCCTTACGGCATCGACACTACTGCTGCCGATCTCATTTATCAACGTCTTGTCGCTTTGCACCAACCCACCTTCGTATAGACGGGTTAGGAACTCACCACCTAGCGGCGTATTTAAATCTTTGCCGCCAACGATCCTCTGCGCTGCGGCAGACATAGGCACACGATTGACAAGCATGATGTGATTGGCGGAAGCTTCGCGTGCTGCGCCTGTTGCAGTCACTGCTAACTTATCTCGGCGTAACCCACCAAGCTGATCAAGCGCTGAGTACCTTCCGTTCACACGTTGGTCGAAGATTGTTGAGGTGGCGCGTGCGAGGGGTGACCAATTAAATGCATTACCTAGAGCATCCATAGCATCTAGGGTCTTCATCGCTGTCGGGCCTCTTGGCGACCACAGCAGTGGAGGTATAAGTTTCCCCTCGCCCAATTGGAATCGCAGACTGCCGCCAAGCTTTTGGCCTTTGATCGAGTCCATCGTCATCTTGCGGGCGCGAAGCGCGTTCTCAACGTCTCTCAGCGCTTTCGCACTGTCGGGTGCGGCCTTGATCACCTGTTGAATATCGACAAGGTTCTGCGCAACGCGAGGGCCGACCAGTGGCCTGATCGCTAGGTTGGCCTTACTGTTAGCAGCGTTCTTGGGCAGGAGGTCTTTAAGGAACTTCGTTGTTCTTGAGCCGGTTATCGTCTGCCTTGCTGCCTTTGTACCCATCGCAGCCTGTGCTGCCTTTGATGCGTACTGCATTAACCCTGCTTTCTCTGCGATACTTCCTGCTCGGCCAAACGCTTTGAGCGGGCCAGAAAGCAGGGCGAGTGGATCTAAAACGATCTCTCCCGCCAGCCCACCAAGCGTGCGCCCCCATCCCGGTTCCTTGCCGATAAGCCCAAAATGCTCCAGCAACTCTGCGCCTGACACGCGAGACTCATCGCTCCAGCCTAGCCCAGACAGTGGTTTGCCTACCAGATATCCCCGCCAGAGCGCACCGGGTGTGTCTAACACTCTGCCTATCTTGCCAAGCGTACCCTCGCTTCTGCTCTGTAGATCAGCGGCACCTGCTGCGATCTCTTCTTCGCTCAGTGGCCTCTGCCGCTGCGGCATCGATGCGCCTGCCGCACGCGCTAGTATTTGAGCGCTGTTCATCTGCCGTACTTTCGAGGTGGCATCTGATCTATGGTGCTAGACTGCTGGTAGGACAGGCCCATTGGGGGAGTCCAATCACTGCCGCTTGTATCGAAGTGCTTATCTGGCATACCACTTTGAAAAGGCATCTGGATGCGAGTGTCTTTTGCATCGAGCAGTTGGTTCTTCAGCAAGTCGGCCTTGCGCAACATCGGAATAGCGCCGAAAGCATCCTCCGCTTGCGGTGCTGTAGGAGCGGAGGTCTCGCTGCGATTCGCCACCTGCTCAGGCATCGCGGGTTCGTCGCGAACCTGCGGAGGAGAGGCGACTGGATCAGGTGCGTCTAGCAGGCCAGACACAGGACTAGTCTTTGGCTGTCCTTGAGATACCTGCTCTGGTGCGATCTGCGACAGTGCCTTCTCTGCTGGCTGTGGGGCAGGCTCTGCGGCTGGGGTCGCTGCTGCTGGTGGAGCGCCAGCTTCGGGTGCAGGGGGAGGTGTGACAGACTGCGGTGCGCGTGCAGCATATTTGGGCATACTGCTGCCGCCCTTGCCGCCACCCATGCCGCCAAGTAGACCACCGCCAAGTAGACCACCCAGCAAACCAAACATAGTTATTGGCCCCCGGTTTGAGGCTTCTGTTCTGGCAGGTAGTTTTTATATTGCTGCTCAAAGGTCATTGGCAATTGAAGGGCAGGAATCTCCTGACCTTTGTCGTACAACTGCCCCGTCTGAAGCATCTTCAAATAGTGAGCGTCTTGAAGCTCTTCGGGTGTCTTGCGTGGCGCACCACCACCACCACCACCCATCTTGCCTTGGAGTAAAGAAATCAGTGCTGGAATAAGTGCTGTCATAATTTAGTTACCCTCCCCAGATTTCGGGAGAATTAGGGGCAAGCGGCTTTTTAGTTTTTTTTACCGGCGCTTGTGATGGGGTGCGGAAGTCAATAACAGGCCAAGAAGGAAGATTCTGCTGTACCGCCTCGCTCCAAGTTCGTTGCTGGGGTGGGTACGCGAGCATTATATCGCGCAACTCTAAAGCATCTTTGTCAGCGATTGCATGCGCGGCGGCGATTGCAGCAGTGTTCTTTGGGTCGATGCCTTGCGCTTGCATATGTCGAAATACTTCTTTTAGTTTTGGGCCGACATTCCCGATAACATGATCTGCGTGACTTAACGGCGTTGTGCCAGCTTTTGGTACTGGGATTTTGGCTAAGGACTCTAGTCTTTGTTTTTGCCCCGCATCAAACTTCGCTAGTTCTTCGGGCGACATCTTGCTTTTGTCGGTGTGAAGTTGGCCGTGAGCAAACGCAATGGTAGTAAGTATTACGGCGCGCTCCCGCCCCACTCCGTGTGCTGTAGCGTGTGTTACCCCTCCTCCTATACCCAAGCCGCTATTGTCTACGGGCTGTTCTTTTACAGCGTTAAGAGCGTATTCGTCAGCGTAATCTTCAATGGGCATATTGCCGCTTACTACTTGATCGTCTAAGCCTTGGATGTATTCCGCTTGCCCTGCTGGGGTGGCGTGATACTTAATCTTTCTTTCTAACTCAGCGGCGGCAACAGCAGTTTCCGCATTTTTCTTTTGAAGAGCGTAAGTCTCTGGCTCTCTTGCTAGATCTGTTTCGTGCGCTAACTTTCTCTGTTCCAACGCATAATCTTTCCACGCCGAATCTTTTTCGTAAATACCTCTTTGAGTTTTGATGCCTTGAGTAGATGGATCGGGACTACGGCTTCCATCATTTATCATGTTGTGGCCGTATAAAATGCGACCTTGCGTATCATCGTATTTAGGGAACGGGCCTGTTGAGACAGGCAACTGAGCAACAGCGTTGCCCCGTCGAGGCCCGCACTGACCACCAACACAGTTGCCGTCAGATTTACCACCACCGAATACGTTTGCAAACCCGTCTCCGAATCCTGCTTCAGTAGCGGGAGTGCCACCACCGTAACTTGCAGTGGTAGCAGGGGTGCCGCCACCGGCAAGCATGTTCAGCGGTACTATGCCGCTATCGTCGCCGCCACCGCTAAAGCTGCCGACATCAGAGCCTTGGAGTCTGTCCATCATTCCTTGGGACTCCACTGGATTAACCACATTGCTGCTAAATCGCTGCTGCCGCTGTTTACGCCTAGCCATTTGCTGGGCGTTCACCTGCTGCATGTAGTTCTGTGGCTCTGCCATCGCTAACTCCTATCCTGATTATGGGTTGCTACCGAAAGAATGCCACATGGATATCCGTTGCGTCATACTTATTGACACTTGCCGTTTGGCCGCTTATAACTCGGCAAGTCGATGCCGTCAGGGGGTAGGTGGATATTAGCCTGCCTCCTAGCCCACCAGCAAGATCGTTGCCAGCGCACCCAACAGCGGCATATAAAGCGTCTGGCATTGCCGTAGTAAAGTTAACGGTGTAATCGCCAACCCCATTGTCTGTGATCGACGATACATTCCCGCTGCCGATAATGGTAACAACCCCAGTACCGTTGAAATTCACCCATGCCCGACAGGCAAATGCCGGGTAGAGCGTTGTTCCGCCCGGTATTACGGTGTGCTGTGACCCATCGGGGTGGATCTCCATGCGACTGGCAAGGTTGATTGACCCTACAGGCACAGTCTTGAACGCGAGTTTTCCCGGCGAGGAGACGGTAGTTGGAACGTCTGTCGCTGAACCCATAATTGACGCAATTGACACATAACCTGTCCCGTTATATCCCTGCATTAGTATGTTCCCGCAGTCACTATCAGCGATAACAGTTGGTGCTGTTGAAGTGCCTTCAGCGCGAGAAAGTACAAACTGACCAAAGTTTGCGAATTTGCGACTAAAGAGATTGGCGTTGGAAGTAATGGCTAGAGACGCAGATAGTAACCCAGTAAACGTAGTGTCACCAGTGACTGTACTGCTGCCTGTTAGCGGCAGGTAGTCTGCTGCTGTTGCGGTAGCCATCGTGCCAAGCCCCAGCGTTGCTCGTTGCGCTGCGGCATCGGCATCGTTGATAAGTTCTCGACCTGCGGCTGTGAGGGAAATCTCCTCGACTACACCAGCACCGGCAGTCATGCGACCTAGCAGCGCATTAGTAACGCTGACGTTCTGCATCTTGGCATATGTAACAGCCTGAGCAATTAGCTTTGAGGTTGAAACACTTGCATCAGCGAGCTTTGCTGTTGTTACGCTTGCATCTGTAATACCGTCAGTGGTAACTCTCGTCCTTGTCATGGGCTATCTCCCGGCGGAATGGGCCATGGTATCTCGCCAGTACCGGAGTAAGTCTCTGGGAGGACACGCAATGCCTGACGATAAGCTGCCCACCCATGCTTGATGACAGGTGCGTCTGCGACCTGCGTCCAGTCAGATGCAACTAACAACTTGTCTCTTTGGGTGCGTAGCTCTGCCATCGCTGTGCGTGTAGCCGACAAGGCATCTCGCTCTGCCAGTGTCATTAAGACCCAACCTTCTGGGCAGACGAAATCATCCGGCACATCGGAGTATGTGAGTAGCTCCAGCCCCGTGTCTTGGCACATATACATTGTCATCGTGAGCCTATCCATTCGTGTCGCATGTAAACGTAATCAACAAGAAACGACCTAGAGGTAGTACCAACGCTCTTGATAATGCTGGCGGCTAGTTTCATTGCGCCGTCTGCGCGAATGTTCGTTGTGATCGAGCCAACTTCGGTGCCGTTGTAACTGGGATAAAGCGTGATAGTGCTGCCTGAGACAGTCGAGCGAAAGCTCAACTTGACCCACGCGCCCGCCACAACGGGAACGGAAGAAACTACCCTAGTAGTTGTACTGTTGTAAGTCGAACAAAACGTCCAAAAATTTCCATTTAAAGAGCGGTTGTATTCAAAATAGATACCGTTAGACATCGAGGTACTGCCGTCGTGCATGCCGATGCGGCACAGGAACTCTTGCGTGGCATCAGACAGTAATGGCACCTGCACCATGCACTCGTAAAGTCGTGTGCCGTCATCCATGCGCGGCATCTCAGACTGATACGAATACACCATCGCATAGCCCGTTGAAGAACTGCTAGTTGTAAGTTCTAGCAGCCCAACGCCGGGTTGCGTGAATGTCAGTGTCGCACCTGTAGCGGTAGAGGTTGCGCTGCCCGACATATAGAAACTAGTACCGTCCACCACTGATGTGATGGTGCAATTGGCTGGAATCGAGGAACCTGCCAATAGCATCCCAGCCCTTAGCCGTGCAGTTGTCGAGGTGGTTACGGTGCTACCTCCGCTGGTAGTAGTGCAAGTAAGACCAAACGGTTGCGTCGAGAATCGTGATAAATACAATGCAGCAGTGCCTGAACTCGTCAGCATATGCAGGTTGAAACCATCGGAGGTAATACCTCCTGAATAGTCAAACACGAAGTCGTTATAGCACTCCCAGAACTTCGCGCGACCTGCTGCGCGGCTGGAGTAGTACACAGATGCGGGAGTGACTGCATCGCTAGTGTTAGTAGTCGTGCGACCCGCAAGTGTCTCTGCCAATCTCACCCTGCCGTATGACCCGGTGGAGGCTATTTGAGATCCGTCAATGATCCGATAGTCGTTCCCTTGTGCAAACTGACCGCTTGAGTAACCAAACGCTCCAGTGGTAAGCACCCCGCTAGCAGTGGTGATGATCGGCAGTCCGGTAGTCGAACCTATGGCACCGACATTGGTGATGTTGCCATGCGTGTGCGAGGAGTTAGCTTTAAGGGCGATAGCAGTCGCCTGCGCTGTACTAACGGGCTTTGCCGTATCGGCTACGTTATCGCACGCCCCCAACCCCACCATCGCTGCTGTGATGCCTGAGACAGTACCCGTGAATGTGGGGGAAGCGAGATTGGCCTTCAACGCAAGCGATGCCTGTAAGGCTGTTACTGCGCGTGCGCCTGTGAAGTAAAGGTTGGTCGCCCCTTCCACGACAGAATCAGTGGAGCCGGGGCTTGCCTCTACCAGCACATAGACCGATCCGGCCCAGCGGTAGATCCTACTGGTGGAGATGACGAGATAGATCTTGCTCTCCTCCCCAGATGCGGGAAGCTGTGCAAAAGTATCGTATTCAAGAACGTCATCAACGTAGCTAGGTAGCTGATTGGATGGCACCTTGCCAGCTACCAGCGTGGCGTATGCGCCTGTGGCCTGCTTGCCGTCGAGTGTGTCTTGGAGAGAAGTAACATCCGCAATCGCATGTGCGTGACTTGATGCAGCGTAGGAACCCGTGGCCTGTTTGCCGTCTATCGCAGTCTGCAAGCCTGTGACGTTGGCTATTGCATGGGTGTGCGAAGACGCAGCGTAAGAACCGGAGACCTGCTTGGCGTCTAGTGCAGCTTGGAGTGCTGTCACATCTGCGATCACATGCGTGTGGACAGATGCGGCGTAAGACCCAGAGGCTTGCTTTGTCGCGATGGATGCGTTGAGGCCAGAGACCGTCGAGTCAAGGTCGGTGACGGTGGACATTGCCTGTGCGCCGGTGTGCGTCGAGCGATCACGAAGCTGTGCATCTGTCGCGTTTGCCGTTGCTGCGGTGGCAATCCCAGTAAGCTTTGTCTTGTCGGCGTGCGCTGTCCACCATGCCTCTGCCACTGACACAATTGCCCGACTTACCCTCCATAGGCTCACCGTAGAATCGTAGGAGAGGAGGACAGAGTGATTCGGCTGGATGATAATCGCTGCCCCAGTCTCGGTTGCAAACCGATTGGTGGCAACGCCAGTAGTAGCGGCATGCGTCAAGGTAATGATCGCACCGCTAGTGCTGGTGTTATAAATCCACTTCTGTCCTCCCACTTCCGACACGAATGAGGAGAAAGTCTTTGAGGCTGTGCTGGTCAGCAGAACGTGTGTCGCCCCAATGGGTAGTTGGTAGTTATCGGTGGCGGCACTGGTGATCGTTGCCGAAGCGAATACCGCTCCACCACCAGTGAGATACACGCCAGAGAAAACGTCTGTGGCGGCAGGGGCAACAGAGAATGTGATAGTACTACCAGAGACT
>Ga0209354_10000967_pt1 | contig 12793 bp, 11 predicted proteins | sample LauGreSpBDMM15DD_2_FD_187562 | JGI IMG/M metagenome (GOLD analysis project Ga0209354, IMG submission 187562) | Freshwater lake microbial communities from Lake Michigan, USA - Sp13.BD.MM15.DD (SPAdes) (version 2) | ecosystem: Environmental > Aquatic > Freshwater > Lake | place: Lake Michigan...
CAATACGATATTTAGGTTCTATATGTAAACAAAATCTGTGTATTTATATATGATGAACAAAAAAGCTTTCGTTAAGAAATACGTACGTGCCCCCATAGTATTGTCCAAAGTTGAAAAAGGACAAACATACTGCATGATAGATTACACCGAGCCCATAAAATATACGGAGGTTATTGCGACGACTGACGGTAAAGATTTATATAATGAGTCGCTTCTCGTTAAAGATGCCGATGATAAAATTACTGAATTGTTTCCAACAGCAGCCAGCGAAACAGAATCAGGAGAAGGCAAAACATTACATGAATTAAAACCCATGTCGCTACCCAAAACGGCAAAGTCAAGAAAGCGCCGTTCGGTCAGCCCTAGAGTAATGACCGCGCGCAAATCTCGCTCAAGCAAGGGCGGTGCAAAAACCAAACGCACAGAAGTGTGCATACTTTGTTCTATGGAACTTAATGCAGATGATGAAATTCCCAAACTAAAATGCAAACATAAATTTCACAAGAATTGTCTAAAACCAGTTTGTCTGCGTACCAATAATCACAATGTTATGTGTCCAGTCAAAGGGTGTGGTGAACACATTAGCTTTTTTGAGTGTGCGGCCAATATTTCAAGAGATACGCCATGGGAATATGACCCATTTGATTCCGTCGATGGGAACTCGCTGGTCAATTCGGCCGAATGGTCCGAGTTAACCGATGATGAGAGAAGCGAAGTGACTAAGGAATTCAAAAAACGTAAAGCAAAGTATTTGAAACAACTTCGCGAATTTGTTAACAGTGATGCTACGCCCGAAGAACGCATTGAACATCTTATTGCCGAAAATGCTGCAATGGCCGCATCTACCAAACGACAGGCAGAAAGCTATAAAGCGAGTGTGCTTAAGTTGACCGGAAGACTACCTTGATCTGGATTATTTTTACAGATGATTTTTGAATGAATGGAGAACCTGGTCAACACATGATGTCATTTGTTATAATAACACCATGTATTCTGGTCTTTTTATAAAATAATCTATATATTACAAATAACATGCGCAATCAACCACCCGAGTAATGCATAGAAGTGGTCACCCATACTATTTATAAATGAATCCGCGTGGTCTTTTCCGCCCGGCCAATACGAGAACCGATTAATCAGTTTCATACCATAGACTGTGTTCTCAACATATTCAAATAGTAGGTGTATTATAAACCATGCAACAAATGACATATTCCAATAATACACGACGATGCCGACTGCAACATGTAACAGCGAATATTTATCTGTAAAATATAATCCCATTTGTATTAGCCCGAGAAAATAGACTACCATCTACACATGTTCTCGATAGTCTGTCATTCTATACAGTGTAAAATGCAACAATCGCAGTTGTGAATCTTCTGCGAGAACACTTCTGCACTTCTACAATATATTGGTGTAAATGTGCTGTGCATAGTTGTCGGGAAATGGGTGGGATAACGATTTATGGGTGGGATATCGACAAATGATGTATTTCGAGAACATGGGCCTTTAACCGCCCACAATTATTTAGTTCCCACTAAAAACAATGAAATAAATTTGTTTTTGTATTTTCAGAAAATGGACATTTTTAAAATGTCCAAAAATGAAAAGTGAGGCCATTTCTTTTTCCAAAAAAACACGATTTTCCATTTTACAGCATAATGCAGCGAAAACCGGTATTGCATGATTTTATTTGTTACTGAAAATATTTTTTATACTTTTACGGAAAATGATTTAGGGGTAAAAATGTCATTACAATATATAGTGACAAATAATGACAACTAATGCCCCAAAACCCCCCCATGCTTTTGTATGTATAACTTGTGATTTCAAATGCAGTAATAAAAAAGATTATAATCGACATTTGTCTACTGCAAAACATAATAAGATGACAAATTCAAATATAAATGCCTCAATTAAATTTAGATGTGATTGTGGAAACGAATACAAATATCGTCAAGGCTTACATCTTCACAAAAAGAGTTGTAAATATGTAGTCGATAACAAAACAACCGAGACACAAAACGAGATACAATATGACGTAGTACAAAATCAGGTTGACGACCCGACGAGCGAAGCGAGTACTGTATTACGTTTATTGAAACAAAACGAAGAGTTCAAACAATTAATGGCAGAACAATACAATGTAATGGCAGAACGCCATAATGAAAATGTGGCATTGCAATTGAAAAACCAGGAATTAAATCAACAGTTGATAAATGCATTAAAAGATGGGAATGGAACTGTAATAAACCACACCACGACAAACAACAACACCAACAACAATCATTTCAACCTGAATTTTTTCCTCAATGATACCTGCAAAGATGCTATGAACATGACAGATTTTCTCGGCAATTTTGAGGTGCAACTGGAGGAAATCGAGTATATAGGTAACCACGGATATGTTATTGGTATGACAAAAATGATCATGGACCGGCTCAAAGACATGGATATCACAAAACGGCCGATTCATTGCACGGATATCAAACGAGAAACCATGTACATCAAAGATAAAAACGAGTGGTGCAAGGACACCGATGAATTGACAAAGCTACGAAGAATATTAAATTATATTACCATGAAAAATTACAAGACTGTCCCAAAATGGAAGACCGCGCATCCAGACTGCGAAGAAGTGGATACCCGCGACTACAATTTCTGTTACAAAATGATGCAACTCATATTGGGTAGTGTGGAAGATGAACAAGTGAAATTGGACAACAAGATTATTAAAACATTGGCAACTGGTTTATTCTGTAAGTAGCCAATGACCAAATGTCTATACATACATTTGTTTTGTGGATTGTTTTTACAGATTATTTTTGAGAGAATGGAGAACCTGGACAATGTCACCGATTATAATAACAACCAAATATAGAGTGTTATTATAAAAAAACAACCATGTAATCGACAAACAGTTAAATCACGACAATCATACTGTAGAATCCAATTCGAGAACATAGGTTCTCCATTCTTCCCAAAATATGGTGTAAAACATGCCAATAATACTTATCGGGAAATCGGTGACATATCGATTTATGAGTGATTTGTCGACTTTTCAGGGCATTCCAACGGAACTGTGTATATATTCACAACGGAACTCTACAATATCATGCCCATAAGTCGGCGCAACGGATCTGTCTCAATCCAACGGAACTTTTTATGCGGGCACGGTTGTTATCGAAAACATGTTCTCAAAACCTTCGGTTTTGGCGCTTTTTTGTAAAAAATTGATTTATTATTTACACTCTACTTTATTGTATCAGTTCAAACCAAAAGTTTACAATCATCATCAACAATGTCAAGCACACCAGTCTCTAGCCCTATCAAGGTCTCTACCCCCAACGCTCCTGCCAAGGCCACCAAGGCCACTGCAGAGAAGGTTGTGAAGGAGAAGGTCGTGAAGGAGAAGGTTGTGAAAGAGAAGAAGGTGGCCGAGAAGAAGGAGGAGGTCAAGGAGAAGAAAGTGGCCGAGAAGAAAGAGAAGAAGGAGGTCAAGGCAAAGGCTGTCGAGGCGAAGGAGGTCGAAGTCAAGGCAGTCGAAGTCGCACTCGAAGTCAAGGCGGACACGGAGAAGAAGGCACGCGCTCCTTCTCTCCCTGCCAAGTATGGCAAGTTCATTCAATACAGCTATTACTTAATTCGTGCTATTAACAATGCCGCGCTCGAGCAGAACGGAGCGATTCTCGTCGACGAGGACCAGTTTATCACAGCCGCGCACGTGTTCGACAACATTGCGACCCAACAAGCCTTTGTTGCCAGCTTTTTGGAGAACAAGAACATCGCCAAGGAGATGCGCACACATCTAGCCGACAAGAAGAAGGCCGAGGTTGTTGCTGCTAAGAACGCAGCAAAGGCCGAGAAGGAAGCCGAGAAGAACGCGGTGAAGGCGGCTGCAAAGGCAGAGAAGGACGCGGCTAAGGCGGCAGCAAAGCCGGTCAAGCAGCCTAAGGAGACCAAGTCGAAGGCTAAGAAGACGAAGAAGGCTGTCGATCCTGACCTGGTTACCAGTTTGGTCGCACTGGCCAACACCAGTCTCGCGCCAACTGCGACTGCAATTGCTGCCGGCAACGTTACTGCTGGAGAAAATGAGGAAGAAGAACTCGACGTGCGCGTGTTTATGATCAACGCAAAGGAGTATCTCATTGACGACAACAACAATCTCTACGATTCCAATTCGCACGCGGTTATCGGTATCTGGAACAAGGAAACCAACACGATCATTCATGCATAAAAACGAAAACTAAAACAAATAATAATGCCTGCTGTTTTGCAAAAGAAAAAGGGGGGAAACCTCTTTTTTTTCGTCACATATGTTTTGTGATCAAAAAATTGATACTACGGATTATATTATTATTCTGTATAATATAATCAACCTATACAATGGTAAAAAACACTTCTGGCGGAACTAAGACAAAGGGATTGGCGCGCAAGCATCAGGGGGGTGCAGGGGGAGGTGGCGGGGGCGGGGCTCTTCGTCTTCCTAAGAACGAGCTCGAGCAGTTGGTTGTGGTTACCAAGATGCTCGGCAATGGCATGTGTGAGGTTTTCAACAACGACGATCAACGCTTTATTGCGCATATTCGCAATAAGTTCAAGGGAAGGAATCGCCGGTCCAATGACATTTCTGTTAATTCTTTCATTCTTATTGGTCTTCGGGAATGGGAAAAACCTGCGCTTAATGCCGATGTCATGTTCGTTTACGATGTTAATGACTATCATGCTTTTCATTCCATTCCTAATTTGCATTCTCATAAACTCTTTGCTCGCGTCAATGGACAAGAACATGACCTTTATAATAATTCTTCTACCGATCACCTTTCATACCCACCCACCTACCTACCCACCCACCACACACTACCTAACCTTAACGAACACATTAACGACATCAACCTTAACCTCCTCGACGATATCTAAACCTCCAACACTTCACATCCTGACCTCATTAATAACTCATGTGTCACTACTATTAATGTTTTTCCAACTGTTTCATCAAAAATCATCTTTTTTACATTACCAATTGTATTTGCATCCAATCCAGTGGTCGGCTCATCCATAAGAACAATAACTCCCGGTTTCAAAATGCCGCGCATTAATATAACTATTCGTTGCATACCACCCGATAAATTTCCGCCGTTTACCCCCGCATTTGCATACACTCCTTCCGGGATTTCATCAAATATTTTCAACAAATCATATTTTTTTAATTTTGCGATAACGGTTCGTTCACTTATGTCCGGATTTCCATACAACATATTATACATAACGGTTTCATTGAATAATGTTGTACGCTGATTAATGTAGTTGACATTGTTACGTAAATAATCCAATTTTAGATGACTTGTATCAACCGAATCTATGTATATAGCCCCACTTTCAGGGGTATATAGCCCCACCAACAATTTCATCATAGTAGTTTTACCGGAACCGGATTGACCCACTATCGCATATCGTTTACCCGCATGGAATTCTACATTTAAGTCATCATATATGTAATTATCCTGTGTTTTATCATATCTAAATTTCACGTTTTTGAATTGAATATTACCGGCGTTAATACCAGAGCTTAATATTCGCCCGCCCTTACTTCCAAAAATGTTCTCCAAATAATCTTTGGAACTAGATATTATTCCGGCCCGATATGCGATATTATAAATATACCCGTTATTCACGTATACAAAATAGTTTAAAAACTGACCGAGAATCATTACCAAAACAATGCCATGTGTAACTTTGACATCTTTTATGGAAATTAAATAGTACAAAAAGATCAAACACACAGCAAATGTCGCAACGATTGTAAAATCTGTCATAAACGAAATCATACCTTGCAACGCCATAATACGTTGCAGTTTTTCGCGAGATTTGTTTTCAAGAGAAGCGTTCTTCTCGATTTCATGGTCAACCGTATTGTTTAAAAATACATTCATCAAATTGTCTAAGCTATCGCGGATGTTCTCACTAACTGTTGTATTAAAAAAGGTCTCTCGATCAATAATCAATTTAAACAATTCAGCATTTCCAAAATACTGGATAATAGCACAAACTACACATCCTGCCAATAATATCCACCCTAAAGTTGCATGCTGTATAAACATATATCCAACGATCATTACTGAAATAATGAGGTCAGGTAAGAATTGGCTCAATAAATATTGAAATAAATCCTTTATGTGGCGAGTCAGTTCAAGTGCGCGCGTCAAATATTCGCCTGTTTTTACATCCCGATATTCGGCCTGATATGAATTCACCGTTTTTGCGAACAACAATTGGCGGAGATACGTAAAATACCCAGGTATTAACAGTGACTCAATATACGTTTTAACACTAGATGACAAAATAACCACTATCCATAACCCGATTAGCGCAACTACTGCACCCGGGAAATTCATTTTTGCAAGGTTCTCGCGAAAATTATAAATATCCGTGAATTTTGAAATGGTTTTAATTTGGTCAAACATCATCCCGTATATGTTCGGCAAAACAACACTTTTAATTGGAAAAAACGCCAATATAATTAGTATATATGCAATAAATGTCCATATGTTCTCACTTAAAAAATCCAGAACCAATGGTTTGAATAGCATTCTTATAATACTATTATATTATTTTGTAGAAAATTGACGGGCTTAAATATAGTTTATATGTTGCAAATAACTCCCAAAACAATGTCAGCTATAGTTACTTCCGCCGCCAATGTATGCATGTTATGCGATTCTGAGCTAGGACAAACAAATATATGTACAACGAAATGTGGACATAAATATTGTTTGACATGTCTCATAACTTATTATACAGAAACAAGTTATGACTGCCCTGAATGTGCTGCCCCATTGCAAACAACGACAGAAACCGAGCAAGAACAACCAGAAGAAGATGACGGTGATGAATGGTACGACCCAGACTCAGTTGGCTGCATAGATGATGTGGCAAAAATGCTCGAAGATAACCAGGTATCTATGCTAGACGTCCTAATTTACTATAGTGGCCGTTACAATAGTCGAACGATCGAATATCGCCCAAATCATCGGCATGATTATCACATACATTACATCGAACGTATGGAAGAGTTGATCCAAACAGCGTTTAATGAAGTCGACCTTATTCATCGAGATAGAAGTTCAGGTAGAGATGAAGACATTTTACCCGCACCCGAAAAATAAAACAGCAACCATTCCATGTAAAAACAAAAAATACAACGGCTTACATTACAATTTCTCCGTTTTTTTTATGCGCGAGTATAAGATCCTTCCACATCCATTTCACTTATCACATTAACAATATCGTTGTCAAATTTAAAATATTCAAACAGCATCGCATCATTCCATTGTCGATCGAGGGGCACCAGTGGGATCCATTTAAACACAGACGAATTGCATAAGTTGTGTGTAATCTTTCTAGTTGAAAGTAATACATGCGGTAGCTTACATTTCATGTAACTGTATAAACTGTCTGCTTCGGGTTTGCTATCCACCTTAAATGAAATATAAGAGCGGCTATGAACCTCGCCATCGGTTAGTATATAAATATCCGCGAAACCGCTACTTCCTTTGTATGCAGCAGCGGGTGTCGCAACTTTCCAATATTTATAGTCCTTCGTAATTTTGTCGGTGGGTATATACCGCTTTAGCCCTTTGCTTTTAGAAACTAGACATGGAATGCCGTTTGTGCTGACTGTAGTCACTTCCTTCTCGGTTTTGCTATTCAGGAATGTGCCCTGCGAACAATATACCGATTCCAGAGTGTGCTCAAAGTGGCCATTCGTATCTAAATTCTCAATGAGTTTATAGAATTGCGGCTCTAAAATAATATCATATTTGTTGATGTCGATTTCTACGCCGTTGAATTTGGTCACTCCTTCGTAGAACCGATTAATGATATAATATGAAACTCCCCCCTTAATTTTGACGTTCTTAAACACATCGTCGTTGGGGAAATGTGTTATGAATTCGACCTTACACGTCTTTATGTAATTTCGCAGTTCTACCAATAAGGTGTCCTGCGACGAGAACCATTTGGAGGGGGTAATAAACAATAATATCGGCGATAACTTGGTAAATTTATAAATCCAATCCTGATAAATGGGTTTCATGTGCGGATCGTCTGTATTATCCGGGTCCTCGTTATACGGAGGATTGCCGATCACAGCATCGAACTCCGTAATTTGCCATTTATGCGCGATGTCTAGTTTGATTGTATCCCCTTCGTTGTAGTTCAACTTATGCTTGTTATACGGGTCAACTAACAATTTACAAATAAATATATTAGTCGGGTTGATATCACTAAAATACAAACATTGTTCCACGATCGTCGCGTATCGCAGCTCTTCATCGGGAATAGCGTGTTGCAGTCCAATCATGAAGCGATCAATGATGTCTATAATAAACCCACCCTTCCCCGCGCATGGTTCAAATACGCGTTTCGGGGTTTCCCAAAACGTAACCGGCATTGTATCCAACATGTCCCTGCGTATATGAAACGGCGTAGATACTTCTGCATTGCTTCGCTTCTCCAATTCCTGGGGAATTAGGTACTTGTCAATAACCATGGAAAGTTCTTTGCGGTTTCGAACATTTTTTATGAAAAGTTCTTTTACCGTTCTAATAATTTGATTAGTTTCTTTATCGTCTTTCATATACTTCATATATACATTAATAATACACCGTATTAACCCAGTATCAATTTTATCTCCCCACCAACTTTTTGTTTGATCTAGTAATATGTTGTAAATGTATGCATCATTTTCGATTGCATTAAACATGGATACGAAAGCCGTTTCTTCGCTGTGAATAGTCAACAAACAAACCAGTGGAATAATGTGTTTCAAAATATCCATATAATTGATTCGTTTTTCCTCTTTATCACCGGGCTCTGCGCCTCCATCCTGCATTTCAACAGACAAATCTTTCGCCTGCTGATTTTCGACCATTTTTTTCTCAATCCCCGTTTTTATATTTTCATCCGCGTCATCAGTTGCATCATGATCACGGTGCAATTTACTACGAGAAGTGTTGCTAAACATCACATTGATTTGCGTTTGATCATCGTGAGTAAGTAACAATTCTTTGAACATCAGCCGATCGAGTAAATGTGCTAATGCAGTTTCCGTATTGGATGCATAAATGTTATAAACATCATCACTTAGTGTAGAAATTTTAGTAACATCGTTGCCAAAGCTGGGCATCCAGTGATCGCCGTTTAAATTAATAAGTCGCTCCTGTAGAATATACTGAATGGCTTCTCGAGGATGGCAGTCGGGTTTAATTATAGACGAGTATTCGATAATAGATGTTTGAATCACTCGGTGAATATTCAAATCCACAACGAATCCGCATTTTTTTCCCGGACCTTCAGTCATGCATCGAAACATCATCTGGTAAATCATATCAAACCCCATATTATTATTCAGCAATAGAACAATGTCGCAATTGTCGATTGATACCCCCAAACTGCACTGTTTGCCGCTTAATACGATGACCCCTTTTTTACCGGTGTTTTTTGCAGATGTGCGGGCGTCTTCGATTGCCTGTTTGGGATTATTGGTAGTCTTGCTATTTATACTGATTATGTCGTACTCGGGAACCACATCATGTTTACGTAATAGATGAATGGTTGCGTTTGATATTTTATCAATATTATTTTGAGGTAAGAATGCCATAATAATCATGGGATCTTCGCTGTCTCCTATAAATCGAGACCCGATAGCAGGACTTTTGCATATTTTTTCGATTCTCTTCATAAATACAGTGTCATCCGGAAACGCCTTATCTGGAATACCGTACTTATTTCGCTTACCGAAAATCCTATACCAAATGTTAAGATTTGCGTCTTCATTTTGGAACTCATCTTTAAACATCAATACCGATTTGCCAGAGACGCTGTCTTTTCGCAAACATTGTTTCAGCATAAACGCTGCTTCTGGAGACCATCCATAATTATTCTCCTCGGTATCGCGTATAATTTCACACTTAACGTCTGGTTTTAATTCATCGGTTAATATCCAAAGCTCCGGGTATTTGGAATATTCGGCAATGATATTATCCAACGAGTAGTTTGCTAAGATGTCGCGAATATCAGCACCATGTTTTTCGGCTAGTCGATCCAGGTTACCGGGGGTTTTTATATTTTTACACAGTTTGATATCCTCCATATCCCATAATATCCAACAATTTTTGGGAATATTGTAGTCGTTGATGGGTTTAGAGTAAGTGGCGGTGATTTGAACTGTAAACGCATTTTTCCCGTAGCAATCCAGAGTTTTTTGCGCAAGTTCAGTAGTTCCACCGTTATGGCTTTCATCCACGAATCGCATATCAAATTCGATTTGTTTCAACCAACCAACCACATTAGTCTTCACAATGTCGTTTGTCTGCTCCGCATTAGTGGAATCAATCTTACATTGGAGAAATTGCTTAGAACATACAATAATATTCTTAGCAGCAAGTACGGGTTCTTTATTTTTGCCATTTAATGAAACCACATTAAACCCCTCCAACTGCTGACATAGAAACACTTTAATCTGTTGGGCGATGGTTTCATTGGGAGCAGTGGTTAACACTAAGTAATTGCACGATTCTTTGTCTTTACTGTCGGCGATGATGCAGCCGCCAATAATATAGCTTTTTCCGCTGCGCTGAATATGCCCCCAAAGCGCGTTTTTCATGCCTAACTGCTTCAGTCTTAATGTTTTCACAACACCTAATTGTTGATGAAACTTAAGACATAATATAGGTGTACTGCTGTTTATGATTGTGTCAAAGTTCGCGGTTTGGGCGAATATTTTAAACGCATTGAATGCTTGATGCAGGTCTTCCCAATCGATAATGATTACATTATCATGATCCAGTATTTTTTTAAGAATTACGTTTGAAGATTCCATGCGCTTCTTCATTTGATGATACTCGTCGCGGTTTCGCACACAAATACAAAGGGTCATTTTATAGCCGGCTTCTGCATATTGAGCAAAGTTGGTAAGTATTTTATCAATATCTAATTTGCCGACGTTTATTTTATTTAGATTCTTCGATGTGGTAACTAAAATGTGTTTGGCGTCATCCACGTGGACACATGTTAAATCTGATGCGTCGCCCTTGTCTTTCAGGTTAATCAACGAATTATTTTCGTCGTAAAATAACTCTTTGAGCGTGTTCATCGGCTGAATTGTTTTTTCATTATAGTTGCCGGTACATTTGACAAAATTCTTCAGCTTATCAATCATCCGCAATCCTGCAAATAATCTTAATGCGGATTCCTGTTTATCCTTACCTTCCCACGGATCTTCCAACCATTCGAGAAAGTTGGTGCAGGAATCCTGGTAAAATGCAAATAAGTCCTTAAAAGTATTCATTGTTTTGGTATATGTTATTTATATATGCATAAGACGCGCATATATAATCAATTTTTCACATGAAAAATAACGGCATTGATCGCGATATCGGTACGTATTTACACATTCGCCTGTATACACAAATACATTCAACATTTTTTCTTGTATTTAATCCGCAATTATTTATGTACAAATCTTCAACTATTTCATGAGTAAATAATATAAACTTATGTAATCAAATACTCTATTTAACACGCTAATCATGATTGACAAATTTTTAAAATACTATCAACAACTAGATATAGCAATCAACAATAATATTACTAATGCTAAGGTTGCAGTAATAATCGAACCGCGCAATCATAAATATCTAATCGGCGTTATAAAACAGGTGATGAGCAAACTCGGCGACACATGGAATTTACGTATATTTGGAAGTGATAAGAACGAAGCTATCATAAAAGAAAATATAAAGGGCACTTATAAATTCATTAATATGCACATTGACGATTTTGTTTCACCTGATGCATATAGTTTATTTATGCAAAGCAAACAATTTTGGGATAAAATAACCGAAGAACATATACTTATTTTTCAAACAGATTCTTTCATATTATCAAATAATTATGATATACCGCTACAATATGGATTTATAGGTGCGCCGTATTTTTATGGCGTTCACGACAATTCTGGTAATTTTATTGACATAATTGCTCCAGTCAAATGTGGGTTTAATATAAACGGCGGATTTTCATATCGAAATAAACAGGTCATGTTAGATTGCATAAATAAAGTGACAAACAATGACATAATAAACTATAGAAAGCAACATGGGTTGAATGTCGATTTTTTTATTGACATACTCATTATACCTGAAGACGTATTCTTTATGAATGCGATGGCAGTATTGAAATATCCACTGCCAACTGGGTCATTAAACGACAACATGGAGTGTATGAAATTTTGTATGAATCATTTACGACCCAACTGCATTAACAGTGATTGTGAATTAATAAATGCAGGGACTAAACCGTTTGGTATTCATCCGTTTGATAAATTTAATAAGGATGTACTTGATAATTTATGCATAGATTCGTTGTTGCAAACATTACAGTCAAAAAATCAATTAGTTTGCGGCACATTCGAAGCAGAATTGCCGGAACAAAAAATGGCAATCAGGTATTTGACTGGAAATGAAAATGGTGATTGAAATTGGAAAAGGAATATGAAATGCGGTGTCTGGCCACCGTTATTTTCTTATTGTATAACATAATGCCACTTTCCCAACGAATACATGCAGACAACTTGAAACCGGGTAAAAAGTATTTAATCGAGTTACAGTGGAATTTAACAAATAATCTGCGGATGATCAATACTACCATATTGACCGGCACTTTCGTAGATTATGTATATGTGCGAGGACGTACGCGGTCATTTGACAGCGGTCTCCAATTGCTATTG
>Ga0209354_10000975_pt1 | contig 12725 bp, 16 predicted proteins | sample LauGreSpBDMM15DD_2_FD_187562 | JGI IMG/M metagenome (GOLD analysis project Ga0209354, IMG submission 187562) | Freshwater lake microbial communities from Lake Michigan, USA - Sp13.BD.MM15.DD (SPAdes) (version 2) | ecosystem: Environmental > Aquatic > Freshwater > Lake | place: Lake Michigan...
CTATAACTGCAGATGTAAGATTAACTTTAGATACTAATTTACTCACAACATTTGTTGGAGATTTAACAGCAGGACAAAGCCAAGAAGTAGAAGTAACTGCTCCGGGTGATTTACCTTGGGGTTCAGAAGCGTGGAATTATGGTTCGTGGGGCAATATCGGTGGAATGGATATTTCCATTGGAGCAGATACTATTCTTACTCCTTCAGTAGAAGTAGATATAACAGGAAATCAATTAAATACTACTACTGGAACTTTTTCAATTATAGGAGATGCTAGTCTTGATTTAACTGGAATAAGTTTTGCTACAACTACTGGAACAATAGATACTCAAATAGATTTTGATGCAGCTGTTACAGGACAATCTTTAGCAACTACAATAAATACAGTTTCTATTACAGCTGATGCTAATATAGATGTAAATGGAAGTTCAGTAACAATATCTTTAGGAGATGCAGAAGAGCAAATTACATCCGATGTATTCTTAACTGGAAATGCAATTTCTATAGATCTAGGATCGGCTGAATTAGACGCAAATTCATTAGTAGATGTTACTTCAGTATCTGCAACAACTACTATAAATTCAGTATCTATAATTGTAGATGTAGCAACAGATATTACAGGTCTAAATATGACCACTTCTACAGGTCGTTTATTTATTACAGCCTGGGCAGTAGTGGATATAGGAGTAACTAACAATTGGGCGGTTGTTGACATAGCGGCTTAATCAAACTAAAATTAGATAATATTACAAATTTAAAAGGAATTTATGGCATCTAGTTTCTCTACAGACCTCAAACTTGAGTTAATGGTAACAGGGGAAAACTCTGGAACCTGGGGCGATAAGACAAATACAAATTTAAACTTATTACAACAAGCAATAGCTGGTTATCAATCAATAGCTATTACTTCCACTAACACAACTTTAGTAATGACTGATGCTACAATATCAGATGCTAGAAATGCTGTTATAGAATTTACAGGAACCATTACAGCTAATGCTACTGTTTTTATAGCAAGTGGAATTGAAAAAACATATACAATTAAAAATAGTACAACGGGTGCATTTACATTAGCCTTAAATCAAGTTGGTGGATCTTCTGTTATTTGGGGAGCAACTGAAAAAAATATTAAAGGTGTATATTTAAATGGAACAAATGCAAATACAATTGATCTTAGCACATTAGGTGGACAGATTAGTACTAGTACAGCATTAGCAGATTTTGTTGTTGGTCCAAATGAATTAGATACATCATCAGTTACAGAAGTTAAGATTGCTTCTAGTGCAGTTACATCAACTAAAATTGCTTCTTTCGCAGTTACATCAGGAGCTTTAGATACAGCATCAGTTACATCAGTTAAAATAGCATCAGCAGCTGTAGGACCTACTCAATTACAAAACACTTCAGTTACTGCAGGGTCATTTACAGTAGCATCAATAACAGTTGATGCTCAGGGTAGAATTACTGCTGCATCTTCTGGAAGTGCTGGCGACCCAACACCATTATTAAGATTTTCAGCAAAAGGACCCGGCTCAGGAACTTATACTGCACAACCAGGTACAACTAACATTGCTGTTATTATGAACGGTGGAGGCGGAGGCGGAGCACCTTCTCCTGATGGTTTTGGATCAAGTGGTGGAGGTAATGGTGGTTTTGGATTATTATTAACTCCTGTAAGCCCAGGTTTTAGTGCACCTTATGCTGTTGGAGGTGGTGGACCGGCTGGTGGATCTGGTGGTCAATCTACTTTTAATACAAATTTTACTGCTGGTGGAGGAAACACAGGTAGTAGAAACCCAGCTCGTATTCCAGGTAATACTGGTGCGGTTTCTGGAGCTACTCAAGATTTTAATCCATTAGGATCTGGTGGTGGTGTAGGTCCTGGTTCCCTTGGAAATATGGGTTTAAGTGTCGCTACTCTGTATTATGGTCCTGCTGGAACTAATTTTTCTACTGGTGCAACAAGAGTCCCTCAGTTGGGTTTTGTTGTTGATAATATTTTTCCTTATAGTCCTTCTAACAGTCTTTCTGCTGGAGGAGTTGGCGGTGGAGGAGGTCAAGGGAATTGTTGTGGTAGGCAAGCATCCGGTCAAACTGGCGGTGTAGGAAGTATATTAATTATAGAGAAATAATATGGCAACTTTATTTTTTAATAATGAAAAATATTTTTTTAAATCTGCTTTTGATTTAGAAGAAAAAAATGATATTTTAAAGTTATATAATAACTTAATAGAGAAAAACATTGAAGATTCTGAATTTAAAAAATTTGAAGAGGGTCTTATTGAAGTTTCTTTAAATGATCAAAATAATTTAGTTATTGTTAATAAAAATTTAACTACTGAAACAATTTTAGGTGAAAATAGTATACATATAAGCGGTCCAATTTATGGAGGATTAAATGGTTTTAAAGGTGAAAAAGAACAATATTTAAAATCATTAAATGATTATTTAAATAATAACACTAATTCAAAATGGCTTTCTTTTAAAAACTCTTTAGAAAATCTACAAAATCCATCCAATAACAATTTTCCTATGTTAAAAAACATAGTTGGGTACATGAGAGATTTAAATTTACCATCTTATCATATCTCTAGACTTCCTTAGTTTTTTATAGTAATTAATACAATAATGAATATTATAGAATTCTCAACAAGAGAAGATTATCTTGCTGCAGAAGAAGATAGACCAATTCCATGTAAGTTAAATATTCCAGAATGGTTTAAAAAATTAGAACATAAGCATCCAAATAGAACAGTTAAAGGATGTATTCCTTTTTTAGATACTTTAACTTCTGGGTATTTGTTAAAATTGCCGCAAGATATAAATATTAAATTTAATGTAGAAGTAATTAATACTGAAACAAAAGAAAATAAAACAGATAGTTTTGTTGATTATCCACTTAGAGGATCTTTCAAAGAATTTAATTTTGGTAGTCAATGTGAAATTAATTTAAATTTTGATCAAACACATGTTCAACCCTCACATCAATTATTAGGTAGCCCAATGCTTCAAAAACATTGTAATTATGCAGTTCCAAAAATATTAAATCCATGGATAATAAAAACTCCTCCAGGATATTCTTGTTTACTTTTACCACCATTAAATAATACTGACGACAGGTTTTCAATTATACCTGGAATTGTGGATACAGATACTTATGAAAACTACATAAATTTTCCTTACATATTTAATGGAGATAAATATAAAAAACTTGACTGCATTGTAAAAAAAGGTACACCTTATGTTCAGGTAATCCCATTTAAAAAAGAAAATTGGAAAATGAAACTTACAAAAATAGATCAGCAGAAAAGATTTGACACAATATTAAAATTAAAAACTAAATTTTTAAATTCTTATAAAGAATTTTTTTGGAATAAAAAAATATGGCAATAAAAGATTACATACAGATAACTGAAAATAATTTACCTTTAGAAACTATTTCTTCTTTTATAAAATTCTGTAAAAGATTAAATTATGAAAAAGGAAGTTTAGTTAGAGGTGATGTTGATGAAAGTGTTAGAAAAGTAAAAATTCATTCTTTATCAAGATTTTCTTCTTCACTAACAGAAGTTCACTGGTGTAACCTTTTATATGCTGTAATACAAAAAAATATTGTTTCTTATAATAATAAATTTAAATATTTTCACGTGGATAAAATTACAGATATTTCTGTTTTAAAATACGAAGATTCTGGACATTATGATTGGCATACAGATCATTGTGCAGCAATACCAAGAACCATAAGTGTTATTTTATTATTTAATAATGACTATAAGGGTGGTACTCTTTCCTTTTACGATGCGGTTAAAGATGAAAAAATTGATATTGAGACTAAACCAGGTAGAATGATTATGTGGCCAAGTAATTTTATTTTTCCTCATAAAGTAAATCCAGTAGAGCAAGGTATTAGATACTCCGTAGTATCTTGGGCAGTTTAAAATGATGTTGGTTCATGAAAATATTTTACCTCACTTAGATCATTATCTTGAAGATTTACAAAAAATAAATCTACTTAACCAAAAAGAATTTTTTGAAAAACACAATGATAATGCAAATTGGCCGGGTTTAAGAAGTGATGCTTTAAATTTTCATAATAAATTTTTATATTTTTTTATAATTCAAAGTGTACAAAAAGTTTTTTCTTTGCATAATTATAATGTTTCTTTGTTTTTACATCTTAGAACTGCAGAAGATAACTCAAAAGATTGGATTCATTCAGATAATGATGTTGACCTATCTTTTTTAATATATTTAAATAATACAAATTTAAATTCTGGAACATATATTTACAATAATACTAATGACATAATTGCTGATATAAAATATGTACAAAATAGACTTTTTATTTACGATGCGAATTATAAACATAAGGGGTATGGCCATTTTGGTAATAATTCTTTTGATGGACGCTTGACAATAAATGGATTTTTAAAAAAAACATGAGCACAATAAAAAACATAAAATATAAAATAGTTAAAAATTTTCTTTCTAAAGAAGAAATAGATTTTTTAAGCAAATATTGTTACTTTGCTCATTTAAATAATTTTAATAATTTTGATTTTAAACAAAACAATAATGGAGACACAGCGTTTTATAATGATCCTATGGCAGAATCTTTATTACTTACCAAAATAAAAATAGTAGAAGAAAACTCTAATTTGAAGCTTTATCCTACATATTCTTTTTGGAGAATGTATTCACATCAAGCTGAACTAAAACCACACACAGACAGGCCTTCATGTGAAGTAAGTGTTACTGTGCAAATATCTAGTTGCAATACATTTAAATGGCCTATTTATATGGATGGTGTTCCTGTAGAAATGGAAGATGGAGATGCAGTAATTTATTATGGTACTGAAGTACAGCATGAAAGAAAGAATTTTTTAGGAGATTTTCAAGCACAGGCTTTTTTACATTATGTAGATCAAAACGGGCCTTATGCTGAATATAAATTTGATAAAAGAATTATGGTAGGTGCTGCATGAAATTTTTAGGATTAAAAGATGGTGGGTGTGAAATAATTTTTGAAGAACATGAAATAGAAATTATAAATAAAAACAAAAAATTAATTTTTACAAAAGAATTCTTTCAAGCTTTTTCTAAAACTATGTTAGCAGTTGTTATGGAGTTTGAAATGCACATTAATGGTTTAAATAATGAAAAAGATAAAAAAGATTAAAAAATGTTGTTTTCTACACAGCTTTTTACTATTCAAAGTAATTTAATACCTATAAAAATTTTAAAAAACTATTTTTCTATTTATCCGCATAATCTACCAAATTATTTTAATAAAATACCTTTATCCCTACCTCATTTTAATTTAAAAGATCACACAGTAAAAACTTGTAGCGGTTTAATAAATTACTATAACAATTCAATAACTTTTAAATCCCCATGTGATATTGAAATAATAAATGAAGATGGGAAAATAAATAGTTTTTTTGGAAGGGGAAATTTGAATGATGGAAAAAGGTTTAGCATTCATTCTAATGAACAATTTTTTGATTATGTTCGTCAAGAAAAATATTTATGTATTTGTAAAATAACCTTAGATATTTTTATACAAAGTGATAGCCCAGTGTTAATTAATAGTTCTTTATGGGATTTTAAAAATTATGATATTTTTAATGGAGTAATAAATGCAAAAAATCCTATAAATTTAAATTTTTTTATACCTTTCCCAAAAAATCAAAAACGTATCTTTATTAAACAAAACGATTCACTATTTAACATATTTTTTCTTACAGAAAAAAAAATTAAAGTTAATTTTTCAGATGAAAAACATAATCCTTTAGACTATAATAATTTTCATTATGTTTTTAGTTCTTTAAAAAAATATTTGTTTCCAAAAAAAATAATTAAATGAACACAAAAGTTTTAAAAATTAATAATCTTTTTTCTCCATTAACAAATTTAAGAATAGTTAATATATTAGTACAACAGCATTGGAGATTTGCATGGGATACTAAAGATGGAAATAAAGATTTATTAAATTATGTTCTACAAAATAAAAACTATGGATTTTATTTGATAACTTTGTTACATAATGAAGATACAAAAAAAACCCCCCAATCTTTTGAATTAAACACTTTTGGTAAAATATTGGTTGATTACATTTGTGCAAAACTAGGAATTAATGAACCAGTAAACATAGATAGATTTTATTGGAATATGTATTTTAATAATTCAAGTATGATTGAGCACACTGATTGGAAAGATGAAAGTAGATTAACTATTTTATATAATTTACATACGACAGACGGAGGAATAGAAATAAATAAAACTTTTTATAAAGACAATATGGGAGAAGCAAAAATTTTTCATGGCGTCAATTTACATAAAGGAATAGCTCCTAAAAACGACCCTGTTAGATTTAATTTAAATGTTGTTTTTAAAAAACCAAAAAACTTTATTTTTTAATGAATAATTAAATGAGCATTAAAGTTTTAAAAATTGATAATATTTTTTCTCCATTAACAAATATAAAAATTATAAATATATTGCTACAGCAGCATTGGGGATTTGCAACGGATACCTTAGATGGATACAAGGGTTTATTAAATTATGTTTCAAACAATAAAAATTATGGTTTTTATTTACATACTTTATTAGATGATAAAGACGTAATAAACTCTCCTCAGTCTGTAGAATTAAATACTTTTGGTAGGATATTGGTCGATTCAATTTGTTTTAGAATTGGAATTAACGAGCCAGTAAGTATAGATAGATTTTATTGGAATATGTATTTTAATAATTCAAATATGATTGAGCATCCTGATTGGGAAGATGAAAGTAGATTAACTATTTTATACAATTTACATACAACTGACGGAGGAATAGAAATAGGTAAAACTTTTTATAAAGACAATATGGGAGAAGCAAAAATTTTTCATGGAGTTAATTTACATAAAGGAATAGCTCCTAAAAAAGATCCTATCAGATTTAATTTAAATGTTGTCTTTAAAAAACCAAAAAACTTTATTTTTTAATGAATAATCTAGATAAGAGATATGAAAAATTTATAAATTTTCTTCTCGAAAAAAATTGTCAAAACATACCTCATTCTCATTCTAATTTTTTAAACCATCTTATAGGAACTTTTAATATTTTAAAAAAATGGAAACAACCAGAATATATTTGCATCGCAGGTATGTTTCACAATATTTATGGAAATAAATATTTTAACCCTAAGTTAAACGTAACAAGGGAAGAAATAAAAAAAATTATAGGAGATGTTTCTGAAGAATTAGTATATAACTTTGTTAACTGTGATCGCACTAAAATAAATGAAGAAAATAATTCAGAATTGATTATTTTAAATTTAGCAAATTCTTTAGATCAAAAAAAATTATTTATTGTTGAAGATAATTTATATAATAAAGATTCTTGTAAAAATACACATGAGTATTTTAAATATGTAAATTGGAACTTTGAGGGAAGTAATTTAAGTGAAACTTCTTCAAAATGGAAATATAATTTAAATTATAGATATGACACAGAAATAAAATTTTTAGAAGTTTCAGAATTACTATTAAAAAAATATGGCTTAAATAAAATTTTTAAATTAAAAAGAGCTTATGCAAGTGCAAGCACCTATGGTTTTTCTGGGGAATACCATACTGATGACGATGCAAAAGAATATAACGAAATAGTTACTATCATGTTTTATCTTAACGATAAATGGGATCTCAATTTTGGTGGAGAAACTTTTTTTTTAAATGAAGATAAAAATGAAATTGAATATGCTGTAATACCTAAACCAGCAAGGGCTGTAATATTTGATGGTTTTATTTATCATGGACCAAGACCATTAAACAAAATTTGCAATGAATTAAGAATGGTTTTAACATTTAAATATGGTTTAATTAATAATTAAATTATTTTAAAATGAAAATTTTGTCTTTAAATTTAAGCCACAATGCTTCTTGTACCATTATTGAAAATGGAGAGATATCTTTTTTTGTAGAAGAAGAAAGATTATCTAAATTAAAAAAAGATAATAAAATAAATAAAATTTGTGAACTATTAAAAAATTCTTTTTTTGATTATATTTATTATACATCTTTTGATATTAATTTAAATAAAAAAAATTTTTATAAATCTATTGTAACAGATAATTTAAAAAAAAATAATATTACTTTTAAAGAAATTATTGAATATCCTTATCATCATTGTACTCATGCTTTTTCTGCTTTTTATAATTCTGGTTTTGAAGAAGCAATTGTTTTAGTTGTAGATAATGGAGGAGTTTCTTTAAAATATAATGAAACAGAGATGGGTTCAGAAATATTAAGTATATTTCAAATAAAATACGGGGAAGAACCAAAAAACATTTTTAAAATATGTAGAAATGAAGAAGGGAAAAAAATAAATTTTAATAATACTTTTTTTTCAATAGATACAATAAGTATTCCTGGAATTTATGAATTATTTATTAAATTATTCAATTTTAATGAACCAGGTTCTATTATGGGTTTAAGTTGTTACGGAAAAAATACAATAAATAAAAATTTATTTCAAATACAAGACAATTTTTTTAATTGTAATTCTCTTATACTAAATGATTTAATTATGGAATATTTTGATTCAAAGGAAGACATATGTTATTTTATACAAAAGGAATGTACTAAAACAGTTACTCATTATTTAAATTTAATTAAAAATTCTTTTTCAAATGTACCTATTTGTGTTTCGGGAGGTTTTTTTCAAAACTGTGTAGCAAATTATGAATTCTTAAAAAAGGGGCTAGATATTTTTGTAGATCCGATATGCCATGATGGAGGAACATCGTTAGGATTAGCACAATATGCTTATTTAAAACACAGTAAAGATAAAAAAATAAATAAATATTCTAATCTTTATCTAGGTCCTAATATTCAATATTCAAATAAAGTAATACTTAAAAACACAAAATTTAACTCAAAAAAAATTGAAATTAAAGAAGTAGCTTCATTATTAAAAAATAAAAAATCAGTTGCTATATTTCAAGGGAGATCAGAAATAGGTCCAAGAGCTTTAGGTAATAGATCTATACTTTTTGATCCATCTGATCCGCTTGCAAAAGAAAAAATTAATTTAATAAAAAAGAGAGAATGGTTTAGACCCTTTGCAGGAACAATATTAAATGAATATAAAGATGAGTGGTTTGATTTATACTCTAAAGAAAGCACCGATTATATGTCTTATGCTTTGAATATAAAAGAAAATAAAAGAAAATTAATACCAGGAATATGTCATATAGATAATACCTGCAGAGCACAAACATTAAAACAAAAAGATAATCCTGTTTTTTACAATTTAATAAAAGAATTCTATAATTTAACTTCTATTCCTATACTTTTAAATACTTCATTAAATAAATCAGGAAAACCATTAGTTGAGAATTTAGAAGATTTATTAGATTTTTTAGATTCTACATCAATTGACTACGTATATCTTCCAGAAAAAGAAATTATAATATATAAATAAAGATTATTCAAGTATTTAAACTACTTAATATATAAGGTATGATGATATATGCCATTAAAAAAGATACCTTTACCTCCAGGCTTTGATAAGAATGATACTGCATCTCAAGCAGAGGGGCGTTGGATTGATGGGGATAATATACGTTTTCAATATGGATCACCTGAAAAAATAGGTGGTTGGCAACAAATTAATACATCTATATTAGTAGGGGCAGCTAGAGACATACACTCTTATTTTGATTTAACTGGTAGACGTTATGTAGTTATTGGAACAAATAAAGTTTTATATGTTCTTTTTGATGGAGAATTTTATGATATTACACCTCTTAAAACAGCACTAACAAGTTGCACCTATACATCAACTACAGGTTCTGCGACTGTAACTATTAACAAATCTGCTCATGGTTTATTGGTTGGTGATTTAGTTAAATTTTCAAGTGTAACAACACCTGGTAGTCCTACAACAAGTTTTACATCTGCAAATTTTACAACTAATTCATTTGAAGTTAAAACAGTACCTACTATAAATACATTTACAATTACTATGCCTGTTACAGAAACAGGAACTGGAGTTACTGCAGGTGGAACAATTACAACAAACCCTTACGTTACAGTGGGCCCTCTTTCATCAACATTTGCATATGGATGGGGAACAGGTTATTGGGCAGGTACAATTCCAACATCACTTACAAATCAATTAAATGGAGCAATCAATAATTCTGTTACAACAGTTACAGTTGATTCAACAACAGGTTTTCCAGCTACTGGAACAATAAATATTGATTCTGAATTAATTACTTATACTGGTAAAACTGGAACAGATTTTACAGGTTGTGTTCGAGGAGCTAACGGATCTACTGCAGCATCACATTTAGATAATGCAATTGTAACTGATGCTTCAAGTTGGGTTGGTTGGGGATTAGAATCAAATACAACTACAACAACATTAGCCGCTGCTTCCTGGTCTCTAGATAATTTTGGAGAGATATTAATAGCAACCATTAAAAATGGTTCAACATTTGAATGGGATCCTAATGCAGGAACAGGAGTTGCAACTCGTGCAACTATTATAGCAGGTAATCCTACGGCAACAGTATTAACAAGAGTATCAGATAGAGACAGACATTTAGTTCATTTTGGAACTGAAACAACTATTGGCACACCTAGTACACAGGATCCAATGTTTATTAGATTTTCAGATCAAGAAGATATTGAAGTATATGAACCAACTTCTACTAATACTGCAGGTACATTTAGATTAGATAATGGTAGTAGAATTGTAGCTGCTGTTAAAGGTAAAGATTATATATTAGTTTTAACAGATGAAGCAGCCTATACTATGCAATTTGTAGGACCACCATTTACATTTAGCATACGTCAAGTTGGATCTAACTGTGGATGTATTGGACAACACGCTGCAGTATTCGTAGATGGTGCGGTTTATTGGATGGGTGATTCTGGTAACTTCTTTATATTTGATGGTACAGTTAAAACATTACCTTGTACAGTGGATGATTTTATATTTACAATACAAGGCGATAGTTTAGGAGTTAATTTTACAAATGGTGAATTAGTTTTTGCAGGACACAATAGTTTATACAATGAAATTAATTGGTTCTATCCAAAAGCAACCTCTACACAAATAGATAGAGTAGTTACATATAACTATGTAGAAAAAGCTTGGTCTACAGGCACACTTGCAAGAACAACTTATGAGGATGCACACGTTCTTCAAACACCAACAGCTACAAAATTTGATTCAACAAAAACACCAACCTCTCCAACTATTAATGGTATAAGTAATGGAGGCAGTTATGTCTTTGCACATGAAGTTGGAGTTAATGAAGTATTAAATTTAACAAGTAATAATACAACAAATATTGTTATATCTTCATTTATAAGATCAGGAGACTTTGATCTTGATATAGAGGGAGATGGTGAATATTTCATTAAAATTAGAAGATTTATACCTGACTTTAAATATTTAGATGGTAATGCCAAAGTAACATTATTTTTTAAAGCTTACCCCGCAGATTCAACCACGGCTCTAGGACAAACAACAGTAGGACCATTTACAGTATCCTCAACAACAGATAAGATAGATACACGCGCGCGAGGAAGACTTGCTAGTATTAAAATTGAAAATGATGCAATAAATGATAACTGGCGTTATGGAGTATTTAGAGTAGATATACAACCAGATGGCAGAGGCGGAAGTGGACCACAAACATAATGGCTAGAGGAACTTGTTGGAGAGGATTTGAGCAAAAAGGTATGAAGAAAAAAGGTAATAAATTAGTTTCTAATTGTGTAAGAGCTGGCAAAAAATCAAAATCAAAGAAAAAATAATGGGTACATTTTTTAGAAAAAAAACACCAGAAGATACAGCACTAGAAGAAAAATTAGCTTCAGAAAAACCTAAATCTAATGCTGAAATAAAAGCAGAAAGATTAAAAGAATTAGATAAAGAACTTGGCATTAAAAGAGCAACAGGTGGAGCAGCTAGAATTCCAAGAAAAAAAGGACAACCTGTAGGATCAAAAAAACATTCTGATTTATATACAGATGAAAATCCTAAAGGCACTATTCAAGGTTTAAAATTTGCAACACCTACGGATGCTAGAAAAAGTGTAGCAAAAATTAAAAATAGCGGTCGTAAACAAGCACATAAAATACAAGCAGCGGTAGCCATGGAACAAAGAGCTGGTGTAATGGGTAAAGCAGATGTTGTAAACGTGTATCGTAATTATATAGATTCAATTAAGAAGAGCAAAAAAGAAGGCGGCTTTATATCTATTAAAGGAAAAGATTATATTAGAGATTTACTATAATGGCAAAAATTAATATATTAATACCAGAACCACAAGAGCCTTACACAGTTGATAACTTTAGACAAATTAATCAAGCACTAGAGACTTTACAAAATCAACTAAATACGTCATATCAGAATGACTTACTTGAAGATCTACAAACTTTTAACTGGTTTTTATCTGGAAGCGGAGCAGAATGACAATAGAATATAAAAGCGATATTTATAGACTAGCTACAACAAATTTAACAACCACTCTTACAGTTAATGCAACCACAAGATTTATTGTAAAAGAAATTAGTATTTCAAATATACATAATAACACTGTGGAATGTGATTTTTATTTAAACACATCTAATGGAAGTGCTATATTTTATCATGTAAATATTTCAGCAGATTCCCATGACAATGCTGTGCATAATACTTTAGTATTAGAAGAAAATGATTAT
>Ga0209354_10000979_pt1 | contig 12711 bp, 19 predicted proteins | sample LauGreSpBDMM15DD_2_FD_187562 | JGI IMG/M metagenome (GOLD analysis project Ga0209354, IMG submission 187562) | Freshwater lake microbial communities from Lake Michigan, USA - Sp13.BD.MM15.DD (SPAdes) (version 2) | ecosystem: Environmental > Aquatic > Freshwater > Lake | place: Lake Michigan...
AAAATTAGAGAATGGTGGTTATATTCAGCCGGTTCAATGTATTGTATCTAAGAAGATGACAGAAGGATTGATGCAAGATAGTTCATTCCCTTTTGCCCACTATTGGAATGATAAGTGGAATAATTGGAATGCTGATACTTTACAACGAGGTATCGTAATGGGTACAATCTTAGGTAAACGTATTGCAGTTCGTAGTGAGGAACGTGAGACGGTTAATCCTCGCCAAAAGAATGGTAGAATTGATAAGAGAATGGTAGCGGCATTAGGCTATGAATATGCAAATGTATTCAGTACAAAAGAAGTAGATAGATTTAAGAAAGTAATGTTGCACGTTACAATTGATGGTAGTGGTTCAATGAGTGGTAGTTGTTGGGATGATACATTAGCAGTGACAATTGCTATTTGTAAAGCAGCATCAATGGTAAGTAACTTAAATGTACAAGTTTCTATCAGAGGTACATGGGGTGATAAACCTTACATATGTATTGCATACGATAGTAGGTTCGATAAGTTTGAGAAAGTTAAACGATTGTTCCCTGCATTGCACGCGAATGGTACAACACCTGAAGGATTATGCTATCAAGCGATATTGAAACATTTTGTAGAAAGTAACAAAGATATGGATTCTTATTTATTAAACATATGTGATGGTGAGCCAACTTTCTCAAATGGACAATGTTCTTATAGTGGTAGAAACGCATTGTTACACACTAAGAAAATGGTAGGACAAATTAAAGATATGGGTATACAAGTTATGAGTTACTTTGTCGGTGGAAGTTCATATAGTAGTTCATCTGACAACTTTAGGACAATGTATGGTAGTGACAGTAAATTCATTGACGTTAAACAAATCGTTCCTATCATTAAAACAATGAATGAGCTTTTTATGAAAAAATCATAAAAAACACCCTAAAAACTAACTAACTGATTATCAATGAGTTATGTATTACAACAAAAAGTAGTACATAACTGGTTGATATTCAATGGGTTAAAAATAGTTTTGGTAGTATGGGCAGAATTTCGTATCTTTATGATATATCAAACAATAATTAAACAATAAACACTAAATTTTCAGTTATGAGTAAAACAACAACAAAAGAGTATGGTTACACTAATGAGGTGTACAAAGTAGAAAACATTAAATCGCGTTTTAATTTAGTTAATACGGCGGGTGATGTATTAAGTAGTTCAGATTCTACAATAGTAGGTAGTTCTTTAAGAAAGAGAGCATCTACACAAAATAAAGCAGTTCGTGCACATGTAAACAAAAACGGAACTAAAAGTTATCGTATGGTAGAAATGCAAGAATATACGGATATGTTAGTTAAACCAATGAATACCGATATTGCTGAAACAATTGTGGAAAATCCTACGGAGCATAAAGATGTGATTGACTTTATCCATAAGACGGGTATGGAATTAAAACCTGCTAACTTAATTATGAATGAGTTGAAGTGGAAATATTTATTACGTTCAGCAGTTAGAGCACGTAATATTATGATGACAGGACCTGCTGGTAGTGGTAAAACAATGGCAGCTAAAGCATTAGTTTCTGCATTGAATAGACCTTTCCATTACTTTAACTTAGGTGCAACGCAAGACCCTAGAGCAGCGTTAATTGGTAACACACACTTTAACAAAGCAAGTGGTACTTATTTTAGTGAGAGTGCATTCGTTAAAGCTATTAAGACACCTTACGCGGTTGTTTTATTAGATGAGTTGAGTAGAGCTCACCCAGAAGCCGCAAACTTATTAATGACAGTATTAGACCAAACACAAAGATACTTACGATTGGATGAGCAAGAAAATTCACCAATTGTTAAAGTAGCTGAGGGTGTTACATTTATTGCAACTGCTAACATTGGTTCCGAATATACTGCAACACGTGTTATGGATAGAGCATTGTTAGACCGTTTTGTTACAATTGAGGTAGATGTATTGAATGCGGAGCAGGAATATGAATTGTTAAAAATGTTATATCCTGATACAAATGATTACAATTTGAAATCAGTAGCAGAAATCGCCGCACACACTAGAGACCAAATCAAAGGTGAAGCTGGTAAATTGACAACTGCTGTATCAACTCGTATTTCAGTAGAGATGGCTGGGTTGTTGTATGATGGCTTCAGTTTGTTAGAAGCAGCTGAGGTAGCAATCTTCCCGTTCTATTCACAAGATGGTGGTATGGATTCAGAACGTACTTATATTAAGCAGTTAATTCAAAAATTCGTAGTGGATGAGAATGAAGGTGATAAGTTGTTCAATGAAGTAAAAGAGGATGACACAAATGACGATACTATTGTTTGGTAATATGTTATGAGGGTATAGTTTTATACATACTCATAACGACTATACCTAAATAACCTGATAAGGGGACTATTAATTTAGTTCCCTTATCTTTTTTTAAATCCTAAAACTTAAATATATGCCTAATTGGTGCAGTAACTTTTTAAAAGTAAGTGGTAATATTCATGAACTAAATAAGTTCAAAGAATTAACCTTAGTACATAATGATAATAGATTGAATTTTACGATGGAAGTTTTATATCCAACACCTGCTGATTTGTTAGCAGAGTCCGGTGCTGATCCAGGTTGGTATAGTTGGCGAGTGAATAATTGGGGTACAAAGTGGGATGTAGCTGAAAGTTGTATAGAGGTGAACGAAGATGAATACTTAGAAATAACATACGATACAGCATGGGGACCTAATAGTGCATTCATTCAATATGCAGCAAAGGCGTTTCCAACATTAGCATTCAGTTTAGCATACGAAGAACCGGGTATGAGCTTTTGTGGTTTGTACGAAGTGACCGGAAATGATGAAGAACTATTAGAAGGTGACTTAGAATATCAAGATGAGGAAAGTGGTAGAGCAGTACATTACGATAACACTATTCACAAATATCGCTTTACGGATGATAATGAAATTGCAGGTGGTGATGATGAAGACTTTTGGCCACAACAAGTCAATCCTTTTATTAACAATTAAACAAACAAAATGAGAATAACCGAAAACGTAAAATCTTTTATAGAGCATGTAAAGGGACATTGTAGAAGGACTGGTATTAAGTGTGATATAAGACCTGTAAAGTATTTGGTATTAAGTGGTAATATTAGATGTGGTGGTTACTTTGATGATGACAATAAAAAATTAGTAGTAGCGGGTAATCATAAAGATTGGTTAGGTATATTAGTACACGAATATGCACACTTAACCCAATGGGAAGAAAATTGTGAACCATGGAAAAAAGGTAGTACTGGTTTGAACAATTTAGAGCATTGGTTGGGTGGCAATAAAATTAGAAGTATTAAAGATGCGGTTAATCGTAGTAGAAATTTAGAACATGATAATGAAAAACGTTCGGTACAATTAATAAAAAAATGGAATTTACCCATTAACATTAATGAGTATATTCAGAAAGCAAACGCTTACTTACAATTCTACAATTATATGAGATTTACACGTAAGTGGAGCAAACCAAATAATTCACCTTATAGTAATAAAAATGTATGGAGTAAAATGCCAACAACATTCAGAATGAACTATGAAACAATGGGTAAGAAATGGATTAATTTATATAAACAAAATAACATTTAATATGAACAATTTAATGGATTTATTACGCAAAGCGTTATTCGCTATATTGATAGTAGTGGTATATTTCTTTCTATTAGGAACATCATATGACCTATTGACAAAAGCTAATACTATATCAAACCTTTTAGGATTTATTGGACTTACATTATTACTAATTTTAGGTATGTTATTTATTTATAACGGAATTAAAATTATGACCGAAAGTAATATATGGTTTGGTAAAAGTGAATTTGAAACCATAAAGGAACAAGAATGGAAAGAACACATTACCAAACAAATGGAAGCAATGAATGAGATACATAAACAAAATGAGTCTTTAAAAAAGAAAACAACTAAACCTAAAACAAATAAAACAAAATAATATGCAAGGTAAAGGAATAGAAACTGATTGGAAATTTTTAGGACAACTTTCTATGTTCGGTGTATGTGTAGTGTTGGTATTGACAACATTTTTATTCGCATGTGAAGGCAAACCAAAACAAAAAACGCCACCAAAATATAAACAAGGTGATGTAGTGTTTTTAAAACCGGATAGTACTAGAGCAGTAGTTGTACAATGGTATAGTGGACAAGAACAATATGAAGTTCATTATTACGATAGACAACATGAAGCACGAAGTATCAATGTACCGGAGTATGGAATTTATAGTATAGTAGACAATTAAAACAAAGTAATATGCAAAAATTTGACAGATGGGAAAATCAATATGATGAGAGGGGTAATGCAAGAACAAGACAAGAATTGGATGAAATGGAAAGACAATTTAATGAACAACAAAAATTAGAACAACAATTAAAATTTAAACAAATGACAAAATTAGTAAGTGGTGGTATCTTAGCATTTTTATTATTAATCTTTGCATTCAAATCTTGTGAGAGAATTGATGCAGGACATGTAGGGGTTAAAGTGAATCAATATGGTGATAACAAAGGAGTAGATGATGTAGTAGCAGTTACGGGTATGGTATTCTATAATCCGTTTACAACTACAATCTATGAGTTCCCTACATTCATTCAACACAAAGAATACAAAGGCGATAATTCATTCGTAGTAAATAGTAAGGATGGTTCGGAGTTTAGTGTATCACCTATTATGAACTATTCAGTCCAACGTGAGAAAGTTCCTCAAATCTTTAGTAAGTATCGTAGACCATTAGAGGACATTGAAGAAGGTTTCTTAAAGACTGCAGTATATGATGCATTTAGATTAGCAACTAACAAATATACGGCTGATGAATTGATTAGTAATAGAGCAGTATTTGAAATTGAAGTTCGTAGGTTATTAGATGGTCAATTATTAAAAGAGGGATTTGTAATAAATCAGTTCACATCGAATTTGATTTATCCTGAAACCTTTAAGAAATCAATTGAAGCTAAGAACAACGCAGTTCAAGCAGCATTAAGAGCAGAGAACGAAGTGAAAACGGCCGAAGCACAAGCTAAGATTAAAGTAGCTACTGCAGAAGGTAATGCACAAGCAATGTTAACATCCGCAAAAGCAGAAGCTGAATCAAATAGAATGAAGCAAGTAACATTGACTCCATTGTTATTACAATTAGAGTACATTAACAAATGGGATGGTAAGTTGCCAGTTTATGGGCAAGTTCCTCAAATGTTTAAGAACATACAATAATATAATTTGGTAAATCCAATTATAGTTCGTATATTTACTAAACACTAAAATTTAAAAATGGAAAAAATAGCACACTTAACAAGCGATGAAATAAACAAAGCAGCAAACATAAGTAGACGTGAACATGGTGAGGCTTTTGAAAAACAAAATCAAGAACTATTACTTAAAAGAGGTATTGCATGTAATAGAGATACAATTACATTACCAAATGGTGAAAAATATATTAGTGACCATTGTTATATGAATGTATGGATGGAATCAACTACTCACTTTGATAAAAAAAGGGTAGATGAGTTCATTAAGAAAAGAGAAGGAATTTTATCAGTTACTAAAAAGTATGGTAAATTTATTCTATTATACGAAAAGACAGCCGATAAACGAAATGTATCTGGTATAGCAAAATTAGAACACAATGGCTGGGTAGTAATTGATGGACAAAACAAGATTGAAACATTTGTAAAATTGTTTTCAAAAACAAATGCATTTACTACTAACAATAAGATAACTAATGTAGCAACACCAAAAATGATTAGGTATGATAATTTAGTTAAAAACCCGTTGAATAGAGAACAAATTGAAGAGGGGGTGGTTAATATTGCACATTCGATTATCAATGATGGTTTCTTAACGTGTTTGTTTGTAGTACCACATACCAAAAATGAAAAGGGTGAACAAACGTATATGTTGTTTGAAGGACATCATAGATTAGATGCAGTTCAACTAGTTAGAAAATGGGGATTCATATTAGATGAGTTACCGTGTATCGTAGTAGATTGGATTAGTAGTGACCAAATGGAAAAATTATCTAACTTACTTATCAAAATAAATGTTGAGTATAGAAAATGGATGTTAAGAGATTACATTAGACATCACGCCGCAGTTGCTGAAATATTAGGATTAGATGATAAGTTATATTCTTATCAAACATTATTAGACCTAATGAGACAAAGTAAGAGTGAAGGCTTTGGTGATAATTTCTTCGTGTATATATTTGGTAAATGTTATGGTGCATCTTTATGGTTAGATTTACCAAACATCAAAGGTGGTGAGTTTAGAATATCAAAAGAAGAATACGATAATTTTGTAGTTCCATTCATTGAAGAACTTAAAGATTACTACTTTGATGCAAAAGAAGATGATGATTATAACAATGGTGTATATCAGTATTTATGTAAGAGATTGTTTATAGATCTTAAGGAAGGAAAAATAGATATAAATGTTGTAAGACGTTATTTAGCAGCTTATAACAATCTATCAAAAACACCTACAACAACTGAAAAGTTGAAGGAAATTTGGGATACCGAATTACAAAAACAATATGACAAACTATTAAAGTTGGCATAAAATAAAAGGGGAGCAGAAATGTTCCCCTTTTTTTGTTAATCACATTATTTATTAGTATATTTAATTATGGAATTTAATAAGATAGATGAGGAACTAAAACAAATGTCCGATGATGAATTGTTCGCTTATTTAGATGCAAAAGCAGCTTATCTTAAACAACATACCGCACCCCTAAGCAATTGGCATATTAAACGATTCTCACACATTGGAGAAGCAGTTAGTAAAACGGATAAGGGAACGGATGAAGTGTTCTCTAATGGATTATATGATACCTTAAAACCAATTATAGCAGCAAATGAAAGTGAATCCTTTAATAGAATGGCAACAAAAATAAAACAAAGAAAATAATATGAGTAAAGTAATAATAGAAACAGCAAAAGGTAATATGATTGTGGAATTGTATGATAACGAAACACCAATCGCAGTAAATAACTTTCTTAAACTAATAGGTGAAGGATTCTATAATGGATTGAATTTTCATAGAGTGATACCTAACTTTGTAATTCAGGGTGGATGTCCAAATAAAAATGGGACTGGTGGTCCAGGATACCAAATCAAATGTGAAGTATCAGCACCTAAACAATTTCACGATAGAGGTGTATTGAGTATGGCACACGCGGGCAGAAATACCGGTGGTTCACAATTCTTTATCTGTCATAGTAGAGCTGGAACACAACACTTAGACGGTAATCATACATGTTTTGGTAAAGTTATTGACGGATTAGATGTGATTGATACAATTGTGGCAGGTGATGTAATTAAATCAATTATTATAATCTAACCAATGGGATTTAATCACTGTCATATATCAAACCTTAATTCCGTAATGTGGGAATTAGATACATTTGGAATTGAAAAATTCGTAAAAATATATACTAGTTACGATGCATATAGTGGTGATAGTGAATCAATACAATTTATAGAACAAACTTTAAAACAATATTATGAGCAAACAGGAACTACCAAATAATGAACCAATTGATGTTTCATATGATGAAGATTATCAGTACGAATTGTTCTTACAACAAGAAAATTTGAATGAGCAATATTGGGAAAACAAATCACAGGAAACAATCGATACTATTAATTCTATTTATGATACCCGTTTTTGTTACGCCGATGTTATTGGTGCAATAATGGAAGTGACCAATGATTCAAAATTGGCAAAAGAATTGGGTGATAAGTTAAATGAGTTATATATTAGAAGATTAACATTTGATAGTTATGGCATACAATAAATTTAGATGGTGGACTAAAGGTAAGAAAAATAAACCATTACCAGCACACTACCCACTATATGATAAAATTAAGAATGGTGACTATGCGTATAGTTATATGTTCAATGAGGCACAATTAGTAAAAGAAAGTGCTAAAAAATCGTATGATGATACTTATAAGAATTATGGTGGCACAGATGAGAAAAATCGTATTGAAGTAGCATTGGAAGCAAGTAGAATGAAACGATTAAGAGCAATCAAATTACAATTGGAAGCACATAAAGACGAACAAAAGATACTACTAAAATTAGAGAAGGATTTTCAAAGTGTGTTTCAATTAAATATTTGGGATGAAGCAGTTGAAAATTGTGGTGGTGATTTAATGAGTTTATATAGTTATTATAAGACATATGCGAGAGATAAAAATTAAGTTTACAGAATATAAATCCAATTGGGGCATAGTTGATGTTGACTATTATAGTGAACAGGCTAGAGCAACTATGATTAAGGATGGTTATATGAAGCAATTCCTTATTAGTGCAGAACAATATGGAAACGCTAGGTTTGTTGAAGATGGGGAAATATATTGTATGATATACACCGAATCAATTTCATCAGCAATACCAGGATTCGTTAGATTGCCGCAGGCAGTTGAATTACTACAAAAACTTAGGACCGGTGTTATAAAGAAGTTCATATTCTATGGTGAGGATATGGACTTTCTTACTGTCGGTGGTCCTGTTCCAAACTTAGTTAAAGAATTAAATGAGTTCTTTGGTGAGCAGATTGATAAGGTATGGATAACGATAGCATCCAAAAACTGGTCGCATGATTGGGGTAACATTAATGTAGTGTATAACTTAGGCTGTTTACCTTATTTCTTAGAGAATAACATAGAGAAGATTGAAAAGGAAAATATTATAGTTAATAGTTCTAATGCACAAAAGCATTTCTATACTACTAATAACCAACCGAGAGAAGCAAGGTTACACTTATATAAACACCTATTAGAAAATAGATTAATGAATAAGTGTGAGGCAAGTTTCTTTTTTAGACATCACCAAGAGCAAGATAAAAGATATTTGGTTTATAGTGATAGAGAAAGAGATGGTGATAAAATCTTACTACCGGATATAGATGATGCATTTCAGTTCCCAACAAGAATATTTGATAATGAAGTAGAGGGTAGTTATTTCTTTAATTGTAAGTGGGTTAACTTTCCTAAGAACAATAACGCATTAATTGATTTGGTTATAGAAACACTAAGTGACCCGGTTGATTTTTGCTCACTAACTGAAAAAACATTTAGACCTATCATATGTAAGAAACCATTTTTAGTATTTGGTAGTGCAGGATTATATAAAGGATTAGAGGAAATGGGATTCAAACTATTTCCAGGATTATATGATGCTGATATATTAGATGATACTACGGAGTTTAACGAATTAATGTGGGAACTAAGACACGAAGATAAGGCGAAGGCAGAGTTCTATAAGATTAGATTTGCAAAGTTCTTAAAGATAGTAGATAGATTAGCAGCTATGGATATAGAGGAACTAAGAGAATTGGTAGAAGAAACTTATTTTAATTGTGAGTATAACTACCACGTCTTATTAAACCTAATTAAAAAAGAGAAAGAGGACACACTAAAGTTGTTTTCAATATGATAAGATATTTTAAGTTACAAAAAGGAATATTGGGATTGGAATTTGTAGAACAATCTAATAATCAAAACTATCATATAAAAATAGTTCCTATGGATAATGTATTTGTTATTCATATGATGGATGGTAATTCATATCCAAATGTAGAATCAATTGCAAAATTTGTAGATGAATATCATCCCTTCAAATTAATAATTGATTTTACATCAGTAGAAACGTACATTGAAAATAAAGTAATAGAAGAATTTGAAAGTAAAATTAAAAATGTAGAATTAAAAATACTTACGGTTAATATTACAAATAACAAATATAAATCTCACATATTTTTTCCAGTTCATGCGTTACAATTAATAGATACATTTCAAAACTACATTGAAACCATAAATAATATTCAACAAAGTAATCTAAATACTAAAAAAAGATTAAAAAAATATCTATTTTTAAATCATCATTTAAGAACTGAGCGATTTAAAATTTATGAATCATTATACAATAATAATAAAATACAGGATGGCTTAGTTAGTTTTTGTTGGAATATGGATAGTGATGGGTTTAATCCTCAATGGTATAGTGTTACCAAAAACGATGTTGAGTATATAAAGGCATCTAATGCATATAAATCATTACCATTAGAGTTAGATGGTATTAATGAAAATAAACCTAATTACGCAGAAGTTAAAAATGAAATACAAAATCCTGTTTTCTTTTCACCACCAAACACAAATATAACGCACTACTTTAATACTTACTTTGAAATAATAACAGAGGGATTTAGTAGTAATACACCATTTCACGACTATGTAGATAGAACTAATCTATTACATTATTCGGAGAAGATTTATAAACCAATATTGTTTGGAGTACCATTTTGTTTTTGGGGTCCTGAAAATACATTAGAAGAATTTAAGAAACATTTTGGAATGACATTTAATTGTCCATTATACTATTGTAATGTTGGATATGATTTAGATGTATTTTGTAATAAAGTAAATGAATTATCAAATTTATCATACTTAGAATTGCATAAATTATATTATGATTATTTTGATGAAATTAGAAACAACCAACAGATATTAATTAGTTATATTAAAAACCTACATATATGAGTGAAAGAAAATATCTCCCAACATTAGCGGAGTTAATTGACAGATTGAGTATTGCTCAATTAAAAGAAGTAAAGATTCCTGAACATAAAGCAGAATACGCACAGGAAATTGCAGATATCGTACATGATATTCAATTGTGTTTAGATAGTAGTGACAAGCCAATTAGTGGTGAAACGATTAGAGCAATTGTAGTATTATCGCAGATTAACGCACATATCTGGGCCAATGAATCAAACTATCGCAAAGGAATTAAAGAGGGCAACAATTTAGAATTAACACATGGTATTAATGGTATTAGAAATGTGGCAAAGAACAAAATTCAGGAAGTTGTTGGTGGCAGAATGGATTATAAAATAGACTGTTTGGCGGCAGAGTTTAAAGATTGGGAAATTTCCTGGTAATAATACACTAAAATAAAGGTTCATATTAGATAAAAAACTAATATATTATACCTAATTCCTAACCCATTGATTATCAACGAGTTATAACTTATTGATTTTCAATGGGTTATCTATGTCTACACCTTAAACGATATATGTAAAAAAATCATATGCGTAACTCATTGATAGTCAGTCAGAAATCTTTAAAAAACCTAAAAATAGTTACATTTGACTGTTCAAAGTCCACGATAAAGTCGTATCTTTATGTATTGAGTCGAGAGAATGACTCCTCACATAACAAAAATTTATAATATGAATACAATGAAATTTACAACAATTGGTAACGCTAAAAAGTTAACAGGTTTATCTTATTTAGGTAGTGTAGCAAGTAGTTCAAAAATTGCGAAAGGTTTAAAGTACAATGAAATGACTTATATATTGTATCTTGCACCTGCTGAACAAAGTGGTTATAATGTTTGTCCGGGTTCAACGGAAGAATGTAGAACGGCTTGTTTAACTGAAAGTGGACACAATAGAATTGATGTTAAGAAAAACGCAATCAATAAAGCTCGTATCAAAAAAACTAAATTGTTCTTTGAGAATAGAGAGTTCTTTATGGGATGGTTAGTAGCGGAAATTAGTAAAGCTAAAGCAGATGCAAGTGCTAAAGGTTTTACATTTTCAGTTCGTTTAAATGGCACATCCGATATTCAACCAACATTGTTTAAATTCAATGGTAAAGTGATTTTCGATATATTCAACGAAGTGACATTTTATGATTATACTAAAGTTGCTAATCGTTTTAAGTTATTAGATAAGTATTCTAACTATGATTTGACTTATTCGTTTAGTGGTTATAATATGTTCCAATCATTGGAGTTATTAGAAAGTAACAAAGGTAGAGTTGCTATGGTATTTGAAGGTAAACAATTACCAATATCATTTATGGGTTATAAAGTAATTGATGGTGATGCTTACGATATGAGACACTTAGATGAGATGGGTATAATTGTAGGATTGAAGTTTAAGTTTGTTAGAACAAAGATTGATACTGCTAATAACAAATTCATTATCCCAATGGATAGTAAGTTTAGTGTATATGATGTTAACCCTATGATAACAAAAGCCGCTCAAAGTAAATTGGCATTAGCTAAGTAATATGAAAACACATTATGAACGAACTATCAAACGTACCGAACAAAAAGAAGCGGGTGTATTTGATGGTAGGTATAAATCAAAAGTAATACCAAACAAAAAGAAAAAAGCTCAAAAGAATTGGGCTCGTAAAAAGTAAATAAAAATTATATTATATGAATTTAGAATTAACATTATTGGAATTGAATCAGTTGTATTATGCAGCTAGTAAGTTAGTAGAACAAAACGAGTCCCACTTAAAGGAACTGGGTAAAAATATTAGTAGTATAGAATACTTTACTAATGAATTAAATAAATCAATAGTATTGAGAGATAAACTACAAACTGCATTATATGCTGAAGCTAAAGTATTGGATGAAGCATTAGAGTATGTACGAAGTTATAAAGTATCAAACGAAGATGCAGATTTAGATGCTAAACAAACACGTGATTATAGTAGGTTCGTTGAGTATGCTGATAAGTTTGATGCAGAACAATACGATAAGGAGCGAGACCAATTAAAGAGTACAAAATTATTTACCTTAAACGAAAATAGATAATATGAGAGTAACCGATGCAAAAGCAATAGAGTACCTTAAAGGCAATCCTATTGTTGCCACATTTATTGATGAAGT
>Ga0209354_10000980_pt1 | contig 12707 bp, 15 predicted proteins | sample LauGreSpBDMM15DD_2_FD_187562 | JGI IMG/M metagenome (GOLD analysis project Ga0209354, IMG submission 187562) | Freshwater lake microbial communities from Lake Michigan, USA - Sp13.BD.MM15.DD (SPAdes) (version 2) | ecosystem: Environmental > Aquatic > Freshwater > Lake | place: Lake Michigan...
AAAAACATCGCGGCGGATCAACATAAATCCTGTGCCAATATGCTTTACTTGAAACGGCAAGTCTGGGCTAATCATCTCGTGACCGTCCAGCTTGTTGAGATTAAAAATGCCAGTGAGCTTGTGCAGGGCAGGATGATTCAGAACAGCGCCCTGACGAACCCTATCCCAGTTAATTCCCTTCATAGGGACTGGGCCACCCACAATACCTTTGTCAGCTTTAATCATTCGGGCAATATCATTTGCCACGAACTTCTGGTCAGCGTCAATAAAAATTAGGTGGGTTGCATCTTGCATCTGCATAAAGTGGTGCGCGATGGTGTTTCTACCGCGTTGCACCAGACTCTCGTTCCCAAGGAAGACGCAGGTTAACTTGATGTTGTTCACCAAGCAGGCTTCCTTAAGCGCCAGCAGGGACTCCGTGTACTCAGTACACATCATCCCCCCGAAACACGGTGTGCCGACGACTAGGTGCATTATTTGTTTTCCAACTGTGGTGTGTTGGTCAAGGACGTAGGATCAAACACAGAGAAACCGCGACGTGCGGCAAACGTCTCTGGGTCTTTCTCCCACTTGTCAGCACAGGCTTCTAGCCAGCGCATGGTCATTTCGTGCGTTGGGGCTTGTCCGTTGGAGATAAGCTGGTTCTCCATGTTCAGGTAGGCAAACACTTCGGCCTGCGCTTGAGCGGCGTTGATACCCAAGTCAAACAAATAGATCAGGTTGCCTTCGTCAATCATGCCATTGCGTGAACGTGCCGCATTCAGAGCTTGCTTCATACAGGTCATGATGTGATAACGAGACTCTTCCTTTTCGTAGTCTTCTTCGGTGATCTCGTTCTTGCCAACAGCTTCCAGCAACTGGGCGTGTTGGTTGACCATGAAGTTCATCTTACGGATAGCGCCGTTGACTGCGTTTTGTGTGCCGTCAAGGTGTGAGCCTAGTTCAAGAATCTCAATCTCAAACATCTCGCGGTCAAGTGCGTCTGTGCAGGCTTCCAGTTGGGCCTGTTTCTTCTTCATCTCAACTTGCTTCTTACGCATGTTGATGTAGGCTTCTTGCAAAGCGGCGCGTGTACGATCAATTTCAGCAAGTGTATGTTTGATGCTACGGATTGGGGTGATGGCAGTAACGTCCAAGGTCACTTGCATGAACTGCGAGTGGCTCTTATGGAAGTTGCTGGTGTCACGCACCACCGCTGGCATCTTAGCGTCAATGTTGCTCAACATGACGTTGTACTCAGGCTTTACAGTGGTTAAAGCCGTGTTGATGTTGCTGATGATTAGGTCGTTCAATTGGTTCTCCTGTTGTTGGGACTTATACTATAAACCACCGTGGGCGTTGGAACAGCCAGCAAGGTAGGTTGTATTACTTGCGCTGACTAAATCTCCAAAATCTGTAGTGTTGCCCGTGGATGCAATAGTCACGTACTGGATTACGTTGGTGCTTGTATCGCCCCCGGCAAAAACACCTCGCGTTGTGGATGAAACAGCTCCCACGCCAGACAGATTAGCTGTTAAATCACCAAAATCAGTGGCGTTACCAGTAGAAGCAATTGTAATGTAGTCAATTGTATTAACGCTAGCAAGTCCGTTATATCCACCTGCAAATAGCCCACGGGTTGAAGAAGAGCATGAGCCAGCCGATTCTCTAGAAGATGTTAAATCACCAAAGTCAGTGGCGTTGCCTGTAGTCGCAATTGTGGTGTAGTCAATCACATTGACCCAACTAGACCCATCATAGCCACCACCAAATATGCCACGAGTTGTTGATGAGCACCCACTGCCAGAACTCTGTCGTCCTAAAGTTAAATCTCCAAAATCTGAAGCATTACCTGCTGAGGCAATCGTAACGTAGTCAATGACGTTAACCCGTGTGCCGCCAGAATTTTGACCGCCACTAAACACGCCGCGAGTTTCTGACGAGTAACCCCCAACATAAATTCTTGATACGGTTAAGTCACCAAAATCAATAGCCGCGCCAAAGGTTGAAAAAGTTACATAGTCAATAATATTAGTCCAACCAGTAGAGTAGCCGCCGCCCCAGACCCCACGAGTGGAAGAAGCACACGCACCCGATCCATATCTTGCGACGGTTAGGTCGCCAAATAAGTAAGCGTTGCCCGTTGTCGCAATATTTATGTATTGAATTGTTGCCTGCGGAATAGAAGTCCCCGCACCCGCAAAGAATCCCATAGCCGCACTTGTTGGTGTGGGCTGGACAGCGGCGGCTCCTGATGAGCATCCTGCAAATTGACCCCTAGAAACCGTCAGGTCACCAAAATCTGTAGCGTTTCCTGTAGAGGCAATCGTTACGTAATCAATGACGTTAGTGACAAGCCAGCTACCAGAAAATCTTGCCGACCCAGCAAATACCCCGCGAGTGTCCGAAGCGCAGGCGGCTGGGTTTTGTGTTGTGTTTGATAGATCACCAAAATCTAAAGCGTTGCCTGTGGTAGCAATCGTGATGTATTGGATGACATTGCTTGGGCCATCACCACCGCCAAACAAACCACGTGTAGCAGAAGAGCACCCTGCCAATTGGCTTAAACCAACCAATAAGTCACCAAAATCCGTGGCATTTCCAGTCGATGCTATGGTCACATAATCCATGACGTTTGATGGCCCACCCCCACCCCCGAAAACAACACGGGAAGAAGAGGAGCAAGCGCCATACGTTTGCCGCGTCACCGTCATATCACCAAAATCTATCGCATTTCCCGTAGAAGCAATTGTGATGTAGTCAATGACGTTTGTATTTCCAATTGATAAAGCGCCCCCACCAAAAATACCGCGAACATTGTTTGATGCGCTTGCAAGGTTGTATCTTGAATTAGTAAGATCGCCAAAATCTGACGAGTTACCAGCCGTTGAGATGGTTACATACTGGATGACATTTACCGTGTCGCCACCGCCCCACACACCACGCACATTAGAAGAACAAGCAGAAAGCTGTTTATCGGCGGTTAAAAGATCACCAAAATCAGTTGCGTTTCCAACAGATGCAATATTTATTCGGTCAATAACATTTGAAAGACCGCCAGCATCTTGACCGCCACCAAACAATCCAACAGGCGCAAGATTACCAGCAGTGGGCCACAGACCTTGCTGAATCCAAAATGTTGCTTGAGCCAGCGTCCACACACCGGGAGCCGCTCCGTCTTGATACGGGCCAGCAGGAGGTACAGGGACGGGCCTGATGATGCCCGCGTTCCATGAAGAGATTGCCATTTTTATAGACCCCCGTTGGCGCTGGAACAGCCAGCAATAGCCGATTTTGCCGAAGCTAAATCACCAAAATCTGTTGCGTTGCCCGTAGTGTCGATTGTGACGTAGCTGATAATGTTGAGTGCCGCAAAACCCGCATCAACACCGCCTGCAAACACACCCCTAACTGGCGAAGAGCAAGCCGTTAAAACGTACTCAGGTGTTATAAGATCACCAAAATCAGTAGCATTGCCAGTAGACGCAATCGTGATGTATTGAATTATGTTTATGGCTGAAGTGTCGTTGTTACCTCCACCAAACACCCCGCGTGTAGATGACGCACACGCCGCCGCTCCCGTATTAGTACTGGTTAAGTCTCCAAAATCAGTGGCATTCCCAGTAGTGGCAATCGTAATGTAGTCAATTACATTCTGTCCAACGCTTGTAGAACCGCCACCAAACACACCCCTTGTAGGTGAAGAACAACCAGCGGGTTCACTTCTTCCTATAGTTAAATCTCCAAAAGATGTAGCGTTCCCAGTAGATGCGATAGTAATGTAGTCAATGGTGGCTACAGTACTTGAGCCGTCAAAACCACCAGCAAACACGCCTCTGGTAGACGAATTACAAGCGGCTAGAGAACTTCTTACAGATGTTAAAGTGCCAAAACTTGTGGAGTTTCCTAGTGTAGAAAATGTTACATAGTTAATTACGTCAGACCTTAACCCTGCAACAATTCCGCCCCCAACAATTCCTCTAGTAGAAGAAGCGCACCCAGCGGCAGTTCGTGTTGTACTTGTCAAATCGCCAAAATCCGTGGCATTTCCAACAGATGCAATGTTAATAGTCTCAATGACATTGGTTGCAGGACTACCGCCAAGAAATAAACCAATAGGCGCAACGTAACTGGGCCAATTCTGTGACCCGATAGCCTGCATCACAGCAGGGAGTGTCCAAACGCCACTATACGAAGGCATGATGTTCTCCTAACGTTTGTTTGCGTTTAGCCCAGAACACATGAGCCGCCGCTTTTAGCTTCTCACGGGTTTCGGCAGATACGATCTTGCCTTTACGACCCATTTTCATTTTGGCCTCTTCTGTGCGTTTCTTGCCAGTGTTAGCCGCGCTAATTTTGGCTTTGGTTTCATCCGTGTGTGGGCGACCCAGTTGGCCTGACAATGTTGCTGATATTTTGGCTTTGTGTTCTTCTGACAGTGGAATGCCAACCACGCCTTCACCGCCATCTGTACGGTTTGTTAATTCTATGCCCATGCTTTTAAGCAAAGCAATCAACCACTTCTCACGCTCAAACGCCACCACTTCTGATTCGCACTCTAGCTTACCAATAATGATGTTCTCTTTGCCATACTTCTGCACCACATTTTTGTGATGCGGGTTGCGGATGGTAAATCTGTGCGCTCGTATGCCATGACCCTTGCCAACATAAAACGGCGTACCGTCTGGCTTTGAGTGGATGTAGACATAGAACTTTTTTGCTTGGAGGTCACCTGAATAACTTGGCATTATGAAAGCCCTCCGTGGCAGTCTGATGTACCAGCAAGTTGCGCCGTTTGGGATTGAGCTAAATCTCCAAAATCAGTGGCATTGCCAGTGGTGGCAATTGTTACAAACTGAATTACGTTAGTTGTTTCGCCACCAGCAAAAATACCTCTTGATGCATTAGAGCAAGCCGCGCCAGATGCAATGTCTGAAGTTATTAAATTGCCAAAGTTTGTAGCATTGCCTGTAGAGGCAATTGTTATATATTGAATTATGTTAATACCGGTAGAGTATCCACTAGCAAACAAACCTCTGGTAGATGAAGAACAAGACGAATTATCGTTAGCCGTATATGCCAAATCACCAAAGTCTATTGAATTTCCTGTGGAAGCAATAGTAATGTATTGAATCACATTGCGACTTGAGCCGCCCCCAAATACACCGCGAGTTGATGAGGCACAAGCAGAAAAACGTTCTGTGATTTGTAATAAATCACCAAAATCAGTTGCGTTTCCTACAGAAGCAATTGTTATGTAGTCAATAATATTTTGTTGTGTACCTGATAACGCCCCTCCACCAAAAACACCACGAGTGGAATTTGAAAGAGCCGCCAAAGAATACCTTGCTTGTGTTAAATCACCAAAATCAGTTGCGTTACCTGTTGTTGTAGGAGTCACATATTGAATAACATTTATGCCAATATTAGAAGCATTCTCTTGTCCACCACCAAAAATTGACCTTGTTGTTGATCCGCAAGCGGAAAGCGTTTTATTTATCGTTATTAAGTCACCAAAATCAGTTGAGTTTCCAGTAGTGGAAATTGTTATATAGGAAATTACGTTGATAAGTGAAAACCCAGAATTTACCCCCCCGCCAAATAAACCTCTATCTGGCTGTGCTGGTGTCACACTATTACTAGCCGCACTGAAAGCACTGGGCCCATAGGTGTTTGTAGCCCATACAGCAAATGTATAAGCCGTGCCGTTGGTCAAACCTGTGACGCTGATTGGCGAGGAAGCCGCAGATGCAATAACTGATCCGGGCGTTGAGATGGCTGTATAAGCCGAAATAGCAGAACCGCCTATGTTAGATGGGGCTGTAAACGCAACAGACGCAATTGTGTCGCCTCCCGTAGCCGTCCCAATGGTAGGCGCATTAGGGTTTCTAAGCGGATCGTAAAAGGCTGAGATAAACCCAGCAGGAGGACGCATTGGCATGATGCCCCCCTTTAGGAGTTAATCTCTTCCCAGCTTGCATTCACTACAAGGTCGTTAGCCGTGCCAGCCGTTGCACCGATGGATTGATTCTCCAACAAGTAAAACGTGGTGGTCTTGTCGGTCACAATCAATGTGGCATCAGCAGGGACTGAGACTGTAGACACAACTGGAAAAGCCGTACCACCCAAGGCGGCGGCGCTGTACACGTTAATCGTGATGTCAGCGGCGGCTGTACCGTCTACATTAGCAACGGTGATTGAGTTGATCTTGAAAACTTTACCGCTGGATGCGGCATTGCTTACTAAGCTGGTTGCGCTTGTGGTTGTTAATGATGTTTGCGACGCATTGCCATAAATGGCGGTTACGTTGACAATATTTGGATTTGCCATGATTGTTCCTTACAGACCAAAAATAAGTGAAAAAGCGATTGCCTGACCCTTGGTAGCGCCAGCGGAAGCAGGAGTTACAAAAGAAAGGTTGCCAGCGCCATCAGTTTTGATAACCTGATTTGCTGTACCGTCTGCTGTTGGATACTTTAATGCGGCAGGGTTGTTCATCAGCAGTTTTACAGTGCCTGAAGCGTTCTTTGTATAAACGCTCATGTCCGCATTTGCAATGTTCAGCGCAAGTTCGCCGCTGACCAAGTTGCCAGAGGTTGGGACTGTTGTCGCCGTAGTGCTGTGATACAGCGAGATAGGTGTGTAAGTTGCTTGTGCCATTTAAAAAGTTCCTCCTGAGATTCCACCGGGTACAAAAAGCATTGAGCCGTTAAATGTTAATGCTGACCCCATTATTAGTTGATTTCCAGCGTTTTGATAAGCCACGCCGTAAGATGTTCCGTTCAGCGCATACAGCTCTGTGATGTCGCTGTTAGTGCCTGACTTTGCGGCAACTAGGTTTGTTCTTGCGTCAGTAGCGTTTGTTGCCCCTGTGCCTCCATTGGTAACTGCCAAAGTTCCAGCCAAAGTAACCACACCACCAGTTGCAGTAGCAGGAGTTAGACCCGTAGTTCCTGCGCTAAAAGTTGTCACACTACCAGCAGGCGCTTGAAAAGTAGGAGCCGAACCTGCATTGGCAGTTAATACATGCCCCGCTGTGCCTGCGGCAGTTGTTGCTAGTGTAGTGGTTGTTGGCGCATAAATAACACCATACTGTGTTAGAGCGCCTGATTGCGGTACAAATGCGCCACTTGAGCCTACGTTTGTGCCAAGGGCTGTGACTACACCCGTGCCTGTTGTATTGCTTGTAAGTCCGCCTGCACCATCATTTGTTAAGAGCTGACCAGCACTTCCAACTGGCGTTACAGCTCCAGTAGTTGATGCTGTTCCAAGTCCACTTGTGATAATCTGCCACGCACTATTATGAGCGTAGTATAGTTTTCCTGTGGAGTGCAAGTGAGCAACTGCACCATGATATGGCCCAGCGGCAGGTAGTGTGCTTGAAAAATAAAACGGAATAATCGACCCAACTGCTGGCGCAACAATTGCACCATCGTCAGCAATAGTTACCGAGCTGTTTTGGACTAACTTGCCAGTTGTAAGATCGAATCGTGTGATTGCGTTATCTGTTGCAGAGGCTGGGCCTGCCACATCGCCAGAACTTGACGCATTGATTGTTTGGTTAGGCCAAGACCCCGAGACGGTGACGTTAGTGCCAGCAACAATAGCGGGAGTGGATGTTCCCGTTCCACCGTTTGCAACAGCTAAAGTACCTGCTAGGGTAATTGTTCCTGCTGTGGTGATCGGCCCACCAGACGTAGTCAAACCTGTTGTGCCGCCAGATAGATCAATGCTGGTGACCGTTCCTCCACCACCGCCAGAGCCGTTTGCCGCCGCTGTAAGCCGCCCTTGGGCATCTACAGTGATGTTAGCCGCGGTGTATGTACCTGCGGTTACTGCCGTGTTAGCAAGAGAGATTGTCCCTGTGGAGTTGATTGGGCCTCCCGTGAGTCCCGTTCCCGTCGCTATCGAGGTAACACCAGAACCAGAGGCAAACGCAGTCCAAGCACCGTTGTATCCCTCAAACAAACCCGTTGTTGAGTTGTAACGAATGTTTCCTAGCGTAGATGATCCGCGTTGCCCAGTGGTTCCTGCGGGGATGACAATGCCCCCAGTGCCGGGTAACACCGCGTCACTTGCAATCCCAATAACTGGCGAATTGACAAAGTTACCATCGGTTACGGCAATTTGATTTGCCGTTCCAAGGATTGTTCTAGTTGAAACCGTAGTTGGGCTAGTCAGCGCTAAAGCTCCCGTACCCGTTGCCCCAGCCACAGCCAAAGCAACACCAGTCAGCGCAAAGGCTGGCGCACCAGCAACTCCGTCCCCATTGGTAACAGACAATCCAGCCGTAGACGAGGTCATTGTCCTTGCCACAACCGCGTTGCTTGCGGTCTTGGCAATCATGCCGTTAGAAGCCGCTTCTAAGCTCCCAGAGGCGGCGTTTAGAGTAATCTGAAGGGTAGACTGTGCACCGCCATCAACAAGCCCTACACCCGTCCCATTTGACAAGGCACGACTGTTAGCTAGAGTTGGTTCTTGGTTCTTTGTAATAAACGTCTGAGTCTGAACAGGAGAGCCTGCTAGCGCAGAAGCTGTTGTCTTTACGGTCTGACCGTTTTGGACAATCGGAACAAGCTCCGTGCCAGTAATCGCGCCAGCCGTAGGTAATTGTGTGATCGTTACTTGTGCGGACATGTTATGGGCTCAGTTGGTCTAGGTTACCGTTATTCTCAGGATCCTGAGTGTTACCTTCGGTCGAGATGATAAAGCTACCACCAGTGATACCATTTTGGGTAGTGACAATGTTGTTGTCATTGGCGGCAACGCTCACGTCAGGACGTGGGAATCTGATCGTTATTCTCTCAGTTTTTCGGGCTGGAAGTCTATAGGGATCTTTCTCATCTGCACAGTTTTGCCCACAGACTTGGAGACCGGGGAAGTTTGGGTCAGGTCTCATCTCATCATGGGCGCGCTTCATCCTGCACCTATCGCAAATTGCAATAGAAAGAGTAGCGTTTCCACGAGTATCGAGAAAGGTTGGCATTATCTTGTGTACACCGAAATATTTGGGGCAAAGTAGATAGGAGACTTGTCTCTCTCTTCTTGCTCCACTTGATTCAAATACTTCTCAGCTTGAGCTTCAAGGTACTGGATGCGCGGGAGGTCAACGCTGGGGAGTTCCAGAGCCATCCTGTGCGACAGCATCATCAGCGTTGCCTCGTACCACCGAGTAGGAACGTAAAGCTCGTCTGTCAATGAACCCACGTCCATGATCTGCTTGCTGTACCACACGGTAATTTGAACAAATGGGTCACTGGGGACGGGCCACAAGTACAGCGAGGGCAAAGGAATGGAGCGATCAAACCAAAATTGGAAGGGTTGGTTTGATGTGAAGTTCTTGTTTGGCAGGTTGGTGTAGTCGTCGCGGTTAAGGCGAGACATGGTGATCTCGGTCGAGTTGTTACCCACGTAGAACTCACGCAAAGCAAGCGTTGCACCACCAGAAATGCGAACGCGGTAGTACTGCACGGCTTGACCGGGGTTTATATCCGTCCATATCCATTGATTGTCTGTCACCGTTACAGTGCCAAGGCTTTCCAGCGTTGAGTATGTAATATTATCTGTAGAGTACTCAAGCGTCAAAGTCCAAGTCTGACTACCACCGCCTGATACGTAAGGCAACAAACCAATTGATCCAGCATAAATTGGGTTGTTCGTCCCAAAGTTAGCTGAAATGTTGCCGTTTGCACTTGTCTGTTGGCAGAACGTGTCTACGTCGTTATCACCTACGTTTCCTACAGTACCACCCGCGGAGGATGAGTAACTCGCGCTAGGGCGGTTCATGGTGCGATAGAGCACGTTTAGAGCGTCGTTTGCACCTGCGGGTAGGGTGTACACGTAATTGTTCGCAGAGACGCCTATAACGGTCTTTTCGATGGCAAAGTACTGTATTCCAATGTTGATCAAGTTTTGCAAAAGAAAGCTCAAAGACTGACGAGCGGACACAAGTTGCTCAGAGGTTAACTCTTCGGCAAGCTTGCCAGCACGTCTTGCACCGTGATCAATCAAAGTTTGGACGTTGACCGTTTGACCAAATGTATCTGAGTACGCCATATCAGCACTTCCAACGTGCAAGTGCCGCCGCTTTACGCGTTGGCTTGCCTTTTTCGTCTTTCATCGGCCCCGGCACCCCGCTCATACGAGCACAGAAAGAATCTTTTCGTGCGCCGCCTTGGGGTTGGGGTGCTTTTAAATTACTGCCTGTTGCGGCATTGTATTTGGCTCGACCTTTGGCAGTTAACCCAGCCCCCTTAGAAGCAGGTAACTTTTCACCGCGACCAACAGCAAGAGAGGGAGTCTTTTTTGCCATATTTAAAACCTGTATTTAGCTGTTTTCTGCGCAATCTTTTTAGGTTGCGCTACGAATTGTTTGCCAGCGGCTTTTCCTGCTCGCTTGGCTTTGGTCGTCGAAGCGTACTCAGCAGGGCTGAGGCTTTTGATCGCAGACTCAGGAAGGTATCTTTCACCAGTGTCAGAAGATTTTTTACCACTTTTGGTTCTCCATTTTTGTTCACCCCAAGCCTTTAAAGATTGTTGTGATTTAGCAAGACCACCACCAGCCATCTTTTTACTAGCGCAATGAGCTTTCTCTGAAAACCCTTTTGGGGCATCACAGTTAACAGCTTTCTTGCGTTTTGCAGACCACTCAGTCACGATACCCACCGCCTGCGTCTTTATAACGCTTTGCAACAACTTGCGCCTTACGGGCTGACCACTGTCCAGCACCCGTGCCAGCGGTAGCTTCAGACTTTACATCATTGAAAATACGCTTGCGAAGTTCTGGCTTGGTGTAGTTACCAGCGGCGTTGACGGTAGATTTACCGCCTTCTTTGTACGAAGCAGTCTTAGCCGCATTGGCAAAGTCGCTGGACTTGGGAGCACCCTTGCTACCAGCACTGCGCATCTTTTCACCAGAACCAGAGGCTATGCGTTGTTTCTTAGCGGCAATGTTTGCGTACAAACCACCACCACCCGCCATCTTTGCATCTGCTTTTACAAACTCTTTACCAACTTTTTTTGGTATGCCAACCTTCTTAGCGAACGCAGGATTATGTGCGACTGCCGCCATCAAATTATGCTGGGAAGAGGATTTGCTTGGCATTATTTGCTCCACCAATTTGCGGCTTGAACTAAGCCTGCGCCTAACACACTGCTTGCTCCACCAAGAAGCATCATAACTTTCCAACCGCCCTTTGCTTCTGACAAAGTAGCTTGAATAGATGCAAGCGTTAACTTGACATCGTTCATGTCTTGCATAAGTTTGTCCATGTCATCTTGCAAATGCTTAATGTCAGCGGCATGAGTAGCTAACTCCCTAGCAGTAGCAACTTCGTCTGACATAATTAGTTATATCCCTTGACCATCTCCAAGATGCACCAATAGGTGTCACCAGCAGATGCATTAGCCGTGCTAAACACAATGTCACCAGTAACGCCAGCGCCGCCGTTGTTGGTAATACCGCCAAAACCTGTCATATCAAGCGTCTGAGTCGCACCAGACGAAGATAGAAAGAATGGCACATCTGTTGTGGCGTCAAAAAACATTCTGACTTCCATGCCCTGATTGGCAATATAGATTTTAGTGACCGTCACTCTGGTACAAGTTTTGCCAGAAGCACTTGCTGTTAGTGCAGAAACATCTACCTTTAAAACCGCGGACTCACCAGTGCCATCACTGATGTTTGTGAATTTCATAATAGCCGTACGCTCGTTATCAAAGAGCGTTTGACTTGTGACTGCATCAGCCATATTTTTCTCCAATTAAAAAGCAGGGGCCGAAGCCCCCACTTAGGTTTAGCACTTCACTGCACCACCACGTTTTCTAGCAGGGGTTACTGTCACGGACTTTTCAGTCTTGGTGACAGAGCCAGAAGGCTTGTCCTTGCTAGTAAACAGACTCTTAGCACCCTCATACAGCTTGCGTGGGACGCTACGGATAGCTTTCGCCATGTCCATATCGCTCTCGGATGGGCCGATTGATTTGTCGTAAGCGCCTTTTGATGCGTCAGTTGTACCACCCTCACTCATCATGACTTTGCCACCCTTTTTAAAGGTGCCAGATACACGATTATTGCTTACAAAGGTGGATGGTTTTTTGGCAGGCATTGCCACGGCATGACCGCTGTCGTTAACAGCTCCCCCCGTGGCGTAGTGCTTTTTTGAGGCACCACCTTTTTTCATAGCAGAGTCGTCCATCATGGTGCCATCAGGCATCATGTGCATACCGCCGCCACCCATCATTCCCTTGATCTTTCCACCATGCTTGTAACCACCGCCGTTACCTAACTTGACACCACCTGTGGGGGCGCTGTTGTTGTCAGGAGTAGCTGTGACCATCTTGGTGTTGCGGTATGCGCCGCCTTGACCTTCAGTATTGATGATGCCACCTTTTTTGTAGCCGCCTTGACCATTGACTACGCCGCCAGTGGCGTAACCACCGGGCTTTGTAGACTTGACGATGCCACCAGTAGCGCAGGCTTTCCCGCCTTTTTTCATCTTACCCTTGCCATCAGCCGCAAAGTCAGGAACCATCTTCCCATCCTTCTCGACCATAGCCATACCGCCAGATTTAAGACCTTTATGACCTTTGCTTGCAGGCTTACCCTCGTGAGACTTCAGCTCTTTTTCAAGACCCTTCATCTTAGACTCGCCGCCTTCTTTCATGCCGCCCATACCCTTCATGCCCATCATAGCCGCACGACGTGCCGCCATGGTAGGACGCTTAGG